>ERZ773138.1806-NODE-1806-length-18443-cov-6.862573_pt1 | contig 18443 bp, 15 predicted proteins | sample MGYA00511114_ERZ773138 | MGnify/ENA primary metagenome ERZ773138 (study PRJEB29015, sample SAMEA2737805) | human gut metagenome | biome: human gut; feature: human-associated habitat; material: faeces | place: China | collected 2012 ...
CCGATTGCAAAAACGAAGTGGCGAAAATGCGGGCGGAACGCAAACCGATCACGGACGTTTTGCTTGCAATCCGCAGCAAATTCACTGCGGTGGAAAATGCAATCGACCCGCTAAACAAGCTATCGGCTGCCTTTGGGCTGAATTCGGCTGTATCCGATTTTTTAAGTTTCCCTTTTATTTAACCTGAGTTCGATGAAATATGTTGTTTGATTACTTTAAAGATACTAATTTTCTGCGATATATAGAAAATCCTTTGCCTTTTTAGCTATCATGTGAACCCTACTTTTTAACTTGTGAAACTTAAAGACCCATTGGCAGAATTGAATATGCGTTAATTTTATTCCGTTAACGGGTAAATAAATTATTAAATACTTTGTTTTTTTCAGTTGAATCGTCTATTTTTGAGCGAAATTAACATTAATATATTATGAATAGTTCTATTAGAGTATCAGATGTATTCCAACCAAGTTGGAAATACACGAAGTCCCAAATTTGGATTTTAGCCGGATTGTATATTGGATATATAATCATAAGCTTTACACTTGGTATATTTGTATCGGCAGCTAATGGTTCAGTTGGCGGTGGTTTGTTAAGCGCATTGGTTAGTATGGTGTTGGCGGCAATGTTCTATTTGGGCTATTTCCAAAATATGTTCCAGACGATGGACGGGGAAGAGCCTCAGTTCTCTGCATATTTGCAAAGCCCACAAAAGATTATCAATGTAATTATTGCCACTTTAGTTTACGGAATAGTCGTTTTGTTGGGAACTGTCCTGTTGATTATTCCTGGCATTTATGTAGCAATACGATTGCAGTTCTTTCTAATGTTTATCTTGGATGAAAATGCAGGAGCTATCGAAGCAATGCGGAAGAGCTGGAGATTGACGCAAGGCAGGTTCGGTTTCTTGTTCCTTTTGGGGCTTACTCAAATTTTGATTACGATTATCGGACTCTGTCTTTTGGGAATCGGTTACTTCGTGGCAATACCTTTAATCATGATGATGGAATGTTATACTTACCGTTTGCTAAACAGTCCATTACTAAAGTTTCCCACCCTCAAATAATGGGCGTAAAATAACAGTTTCTCAATAATGACCAAAGCGCTGGAGGCTAGGAAATCTGCATAGGAACATTTTTTATGTAAACGTTAAAAGCACGTTCTTACAGGTGGTTATGAGGCTTGCTCTTTTCTGACCCTCTGAAAACAGAAGGGTGGAAAACTTTAGTCCATTAAAGGTGTCAACTGATGAATAAAGTTTTTTTGCATAGGAATTAAGCTCTTTTTGTTATAATTTTGTCCGGAAAAATAATAGCTAAGATGTTTTTTCGGACAAAACGTAACATTTATTTACTTCTTCTTGGATTTGCAGTCAATGTAACCATCATAGAAGCCATTTCTCTTAAAAAGTCAAAAACGATTCCGCCTGTTTTGGCGGTCGATATCCGCTACCCTTCCAATGATGTTCCTTTACCAATCGTTGATTTCCCGACATTCCCTTATGACACCGAATTGGATTCGTTAGCTTCTCCCCGCAAAGCCATAACAACCCATTTTACATCACGTGACATCAATCATGTGGGAGTGAAAGATCCGGAGCGTTTTAAGAACAGTTCAACTGAAATCATCGACTTGTCCATGATTCAAGAAAATGATTACGCTTTCCCTTTGCCAGGAGCCAAAGTGATTTCCCCGTATGGAGGAAGAAGGAAACATCACTCCGGATATGATATCAAGACTTGCCCGAACGACACGATACTTGCAGCCTTTGACGGAGTCGTCCGTTTTGCCAAATCTTATGCTGCCTATGGAAATGTAATCGTCATTCGTCATTATAATGGGTTGGAAACGGTGTACAGCCATAATTCCAAGAATTTTGTCAAACCGGGTGATGTGGTTAAAGCCGGAACACCGATTGGATTAACAGGAAGGACAGGGCGGGCGACAACGGCTCATTTGCATTTTGAGGTGAGAATTGACGGCGTGCATTTCAATCCGAATTACGTGTTCAATTTCCAGCAGCGTAAATTGAGGAAGGAGTGCTTGATATGCAAGAAGGTAAATGGAAGGATAACGGTGAAGCCGGTGCTCTATTTGCCGAATTATCTTTTGGATAAAGAGAAGATGAAGTGATGTTTTTGGATAAATCCATTCCGCTTTGATCGGGCAGGTATTATGTTCAAAAAAACAGGATAAAATATGCCGGGAAAAAGCCCGGGGAATTATTGGAAACGTCCGTTTTTTCAAAGCAACGGTTGTTAAAAATGTGCCATAATCAACAAACCAAATGACAGAGGTCGTATTCCTGAGCCAATGCAATCGTTTGTAATCATGGCACACTTCCTTTTATTATTATGAATGCAAGTTATTGTTGATGCTCTTTACGAAGAAGGTCGTTTACCGTTTTTACGGGATTGAATGTTTCAATCGGAACTTCCACGAACACTGTATTCCAGTCGCTCATGGCACCGTTCCACAAACCTGGTAATTCCAAAGCTTTTAACTCTTTTCCGTCCTTGCTCTTATAGGAGATGAACCCCGTGTTTTTGTCAACATAATCCGGCAAATTGAATTTCTCGCCTTTGTAGTTTTTAAGGGCGCAAACCAAATCAACCGGATTGAAATGTGTTCCCTTGTCAAACAGGGCTTTCTTGGCAGGATCATTCATGTCAATCTGCGAACTTTCTAATATTTGTAAAGAAACGGAGTCGTCCTGGTTTACGGCAAGGAACGGACCGCCGCCCGGTTCGCCAACATTCTTAACCATGCCGCATACACGCAAAGGCCGATTGAGTTTGCTCTTTATGTAAAGAACCAATTCGGCATCTTCCATGTATTTGATGTCTGATTTGCGAACGAATAACTCGTCTTGCAAGAAATGGATCATTTCCTCGATTTGGGCATGGGAATATTTCCCGGTATCAATTAAATTCAAGTAGTTGAATATCCGTTCTTGTAAGGATACCAATACTCCGGCAATTAACTTCTTGTAAATGATAGTGGCAGACTTGAAGCTGTCAGGAACGACATTGTCGATGTTTTTGATGAAAACGACATCCGCATCCATATCGTTCAAATTCTCAATCAATGCCCCATGTCCACCGGGGCGGAAGAACAGATTGCCTTCTTTGTCACGGAACGGTGTATTGTCCAAATTAACCGCAATAGTGTCTGTGCTCGGCTTTTGAACAGAGAAAGAGATGTCGTAAGTTACTGAGAATTTATCTTCATAACAACTAACTTTCTCTTTAACCAACTCTTCAAACAGGGCTTTGTGTTCAGGAGAAACTGTAAAATGGATGTTCACTTTCCCGAAATTGTTCTTGGCATACATGGCACCTTCTGCTAAATGCTCTTCCATTGCCGTACGGAATGTGTCCGGATAAGTGTGGAAAAGGAGCAAACCTTTAGGAAGGCTTCCATAATTCAATCCATGTTTTTCCAACAGGTTGGAAACCACTTGCTTGTACTCTTTGCACGCCATCAGTGCAGGAATGTCTTTCCCCGTATTCTGCTCGCATTTTTTATTCAACGAAGAGTAGAATGCGAACTTCTGAATATCGGCAAAAAACTTCTTCTCGAAATCTGTAGTGGGTATATCATACTCGGCAGACAGGAAGGAGAATAGATTCTTGAACATTCTGCTTGCTGCGCCGGAAGCAGGAACAAACTTCAAAATGCGTTTGTCTTTTGTCAAATAAGCATCCCAGTCCAAAAGATACTTTTTCTGTTTCTCTTGGGCAATAGCCATGATCCCTTTTTCAACAGAAGCGGAAGCTTCTATTTCCAGAAAGGGAAAACCCTTTTCAAAACAAGCTAATTGCTCGTTAATTTTCTCTTCAGAAATGCCTCTTTCTGCGATTTGTGACAAGTCTTTTGCGTTTAACATAGTATGTCGTTTTATTTGATTAATTTATTTGCAATACGCAAATGTATAAAAATACTGTCAATAAAGTTGCTATAATTCAAAATAAAAAGATACTTTTACGATAGAATTATGATGAAGTCCGGCATTGCGGGGCTCAAAATAAATAAAGTTATGGAGACACAACCTTTTTTTACAGAGGAGGAAAAGAGAGAGTTCTTTTCTAAATACAGGGTGCTGCTGCGTCATCTGTATGGCCGTTTGGAGGAAGATGATTTGCCTAAAATCAAGCAATTGATGAAGCAGGTCGTTGCAAAGGAGTGTTATGGCAGAGACAGGAACGGAATCAATGGATTACTGAGGAATATTGACACAGCTTTGATTGCTACTATTGAAATCGGGTTGAAACGCACTTCTGCTATTGCTCTGTTGCTTTATCGCCCGGTTTACAAGAAACTGATCTCGGAAGAAGAAGTCCGGGGTTTGTTTGGAGATGATGTGGTCTTGATGATACAACGATTATTGAAGACTTCTGATTTGTATGCCCGTAATACAGCTGTCAATTCTGAAAACTTCCACCATTTGCTCTTTTCGTTTGCCGAGGACGTGCGCGTTATTTTGATTATGATTGCGGACCGTCTTTGCTTGATGCGTATGGGCAAGAAGCTGACGGAAGATGACCGGATCCGGTTGGCTACGGAGGCGGCATATTTGTATGCTCCATTGGCGCATCGTTTGGGTTTGTATAAAATCAAGAGCGAATTAGAGGATTTGTCTTTGAAATATCTTGACAGGAAGCAGTTTGATTTCATCAAACAAAAGTTGAATGAAACAAAACGATCCCGTGATGCTTATATTGCCCGCTTCATCGCGCCAATCAAAGAGAAGTTGGAAAAGGCTGGATTAAATTTTGAAATCAAAGGGCGTACAAAGTCCATCCATTCCATTAATAATAAATTGAAGAAACAGCAGGTTGACTTTGAGAATATTTATGACCTGTTCGCTATCCGTGTCGTTTTGGATACGCCGTTGGAGAAAGAGCGTTCGGAATGTTGGCAGGTTTATTCAATCGTGACGGATATGTACCAACCGAACCCGAAGCGTCTGAAGGACTGGATTTCTATTCCTAAGTCGAACGGCTACGAAAGTTTGCATATTACGGTGATGGGACCTGATAGCAAGTGGGTGGAAGTGCAAATCCGTACGAAAAGAATGGATGAGATTGCCGAACGGGGATTGGCTGCCCATTGGCGTTACAAAGGAATCAAGGCGGAAAAGGGGCTGGATGAATTTATGAACTCTGTCCGGGCTGCTTTGGAATCACCGGAAACGAATCCAATGGATTTGATGAAGAATTTCCGGATGGATTTGTATAAGGATGAGATTTATGTGTTTACCCCAACCGGGGAATTGATTAAGTTGCCAAAAGGTGCGACTGTCTTGGATTTTGCTTTTGCAATTCACACTCAATTGGGAAGCAAGTGCGTTTCGGCAAAGGTGAATGGGAAGAATGTCCCGATAAAATACGAACTGAACAACGGCGATTCCGTTTCTGTCATCACGGCTCCTTCGCAATATCCAAAGAGGGATTGGCTGAATATCGTGGTGACTTCGAAAGCCAAGTCCCGCATCAAACAAGCTTTGCGTGAAGAAGCGGCCAAGACTGCTAATTTTGCCCGTGAAATGTTGATGAGGCGTATCAAGAATAGGAAGGTGGAAATGGATGAGCCTGCATTGATGCGTTACATCAAGAAGAAAGGATACAAGACTGTCACTGATTTTTATCTGGATCTGGGCGAAGAGAGGCTGGATGCCAACAGCGTGATTGATGAATATTTGGAGATCTTGAAGAAGGAAACGGAACAACCGGAACACTTGGCTTCAAGAAGTGCTGAAGAATTTGTCACTACTACTCCGGCTGAAGAGATAGCGACGAGCAAGGATGTATTGGTAATTGACAAGAACCTTACCGGCATCGAATATAAATTGGCGAAGTGCTGCAATCCGATTTATGGAGATGAAGTGTTTGGCTTTGTTTCTACGCTAGGGATCAAGATTCACCGCATGGATTGCCCGAACGCTCCTGAAATGTTCAGCCGGTTTGGTTACCGAATCATCCGTGCGAAATGGAGTGGGAAAGGAGACAATGGTTATGTTGTCACGTTACGTGTAGTCGGCAGGGACGACATTGCCATCGTAACCAATATTACTTCTGTCATTGGCAAAGAAAATGGCGTTTCCCTTCGTTCATTAAATATAAATTCAGTGGATGGCCTTTTCCAAGGAACCTTTACCGTATCGGTAAAAGATACGGCTGCTTTGACCCAACTGACGAAGAAGATAAGTTCCGTAAAAGGAGTTAAAAGCGTTGACCGTTTGAATACATGATGGACAATGGATGATGTCTCTTCCTCAGTACCTTGCATTTTGCTAATTCTGACACACCTTAAAGGGGCTGCATCAAAACTTTCGTTTGACACAGCCCCTTGTCGTTTGTCGTTTGTCGTTATATTGCCAGCTAAACAGTGGATTATTAGCCTTGCCGTATGATTACGGCTTCTTCATCACAGGTTCGCATGTGAGGCTGATTCCTAATTTCTTGAATATTTTATGGTCTACATCGCTAAGCATTACAGTGCAGTGGGCTTGGCAACCACGTAACTTAGGCAATTGCTCCAATGCTTTACGGCAATTATCATCGTTTTCGGAAAGGACAGACAGGGCGACAAGCACTTCGTCTGTATGCAGGCGGGGATTATGTCCTCCGAGATAGTTGATTTTAGTGTATTGGATTGGTTCGATCATCGATTGTGGAATCAACTTCAGCTCGTGGTCGATGCCAGCCAAATGTTTGGTTACATTGAGCAGCAAAGCAGCACTGCAACCTAATAATTCACTGGAATGAGCACAGATAATAGTCCCGTCTTCCAACTCAATAGCCGAAGCGGTATGATTCGTCTCTTTCATGTATTGCTTGGCTGCAATGGTTACTTTACGGTAGTCTGTTGTAATTTTGGCTTGGTTGAACAACATTTGGATTTTGTTGATTTCTGCCTCATTGCAAGCCCCCATCGCCATCTTGTTAGTGGCAGCATAATAACGGCGGATGATTTCATTCTTTGACGCATCACAACATACGGCATCGTCAGAGATACAAAAACCTACCATGTTCACTCCCATGTCCGTCGGGGATTTATATGGATTGGAACCATAAATACCTTCAAACAGAGCGTTGAGAACGGGATAAATCTCGACATCCCGATTATAATTGATGGCAATTTTGTTATACGCTTCGAGATGGAAAGGGTCAATCATGTTCACATCGTTGAGGTCTGCCGTTGCTGCTTCGTAGGCGATATTGACAGGATGCTTTAATGGGAGATTCCAAACAGGGAAAGTCTCAAACTTGGCATAGCCGGCACGGATTCCCCGTTTGTGTTCATTATAAAGCTGGCTCAAGCAAACAGCCATCTTGCCACTTCCCGGTCCCGGTGCGGTCACAATGACCAATGGACGTTCCGTCTCTACATAATCGTTCTTCCCGAAACCTTCGTCAGATGCGATAAGCTTGACATTATGCGGGTATTCCTCGATGAGATAATGGCAATAAGTCTTGATGCCGTTGCGCTCCAATCGTTGTTTGAAGGTGATGGCGGCAGGTTGGCCATTATAATGTGTAATGACGACTGACCCGACTTTGAAGCCTCTGTTTGTAAATTCACCCCTTAACCTGAGCACATCTTCGTCATAAGTGATGCCAAGGTCGGCGCGTTTCTTGTTCTTCTCAATGTCTGTCGCACTAATCACAATAACAATCTCGATGCTATCGCTGATTTTTTGGAACATGCGTAACTTGCTGTCGGGTTGGAAACCGGGTAAAACACGGCTGGCGTGATGGTCATCAAAAAGTTTACCTCCCAGTTCAAGGTAAAGCTTCCCGTCAAATTGCGAAATCCTTTCTTTGATATGTTCAGATTGAATGCTCTGATACTTCTCATTATCGAATCCTATCTTCATAACTTTTGAAAAACGGTGCCCGTTGCGAAATATAAAATGATAAACTATTTATACTGATAAATCACACATAGTGCAGAGTCTTAGTATATTTGAGACCCTGCGGCTGTAAATATAGAACCAACTTATGCACAATTTAAGTGCAATATTCGTGAAAATCCTTGATATCTGCAAGACAAAGGATGAAAATAATAACCATTAGGCTGGACCAAACAGGTTTGTCCTTCGCCTTGGCAGACAGGTCAGCTCCGTTGGAAACAATGTTTCTGAAAGATGTCGCATTGTTTCCGTAAACGTGTAAGCTTGATTATCCGTTTAGTAACTGATGTATCAAGAAGCTGGCGTTCATGTTTTTTGCCACGCCTTCCCGCAGTTTGTATGTAAATGATAATTTGTCGTTTACGATATCTGCTTCGAAACAATAATTCTTGACTTTATCCGGAAATTCATTCTCTAATGAACCTAAAATCAAATCGTGGGTAGCAATGATTCCACAAGTCCCTTCTGCAACAAACCTCTTCAACAAGTCAATCGAACCTTTCTGTTTGTCAATCGAGTTGGTCCCTTTTAAGATTTCATCCAATATAATGAACAATTCTTCGCCTTTGGAAATCCGGTCAATAATCATTTTTATCCGTTTCAATTCGGCAAAGAAATAAGATTCGTTACTGGCCAAGGAGTCTGAAGTCCGCAGGCTGGTAACTAAACGGGCGGGATAAATTGCCAACCGTTTTGCACAAGCCGGTAATCCGATGCAAGCCAAAAGGAAATTACATCCAATTGTCCGGAGGTAAGTGCTTTTGCCGGCCATGTTCGCTCCCGTAATAATTAAGAACGATGGGCTTTGTGGGATGTTTATATCGTTTTTGACACAAATCTCCCTGCTTAATAGCGGATGCCCCAATGCTTCTCCTTCCATTTTAAAATAAGAATCGGCAATGGTCGGATAGGAATAATCCGGGTGGTTGAAGGCAAATTGCCCTAAAGAGTAATAAGCATCCCATTCGGCTAAAGCATCCAACCATTGAATCATCTCCTTGCCATAATCATGTTTCCAAACTTCTAATGCGATGGCACGGCGGGTGTCTCTCATAAACAGGATATTCATCAATACTCCTATCGCACTGAACCGTTGGTTCAATGCCCCGATATGCCTTGACAATTCCTTTAATGCTTTGGAGGCTGGGCATGAAGAGTTGCAGAAAGCATTTTGTAGCTGTTGCAAGCCTGCACATTTAAAACTGCTTTTCTCTGTATAATGGATTAGGTCGGCATAAGAAGAAAACAGATGTTCTAATTGGTCAACCTGATGATGAATCTTTTGGATATTTCCACTTTTCCAATAGCTGATTACCAAAGAAAAAGCAAAATAGATGCCTAACGAACTTTCGGGAAGTGCGTGAAGGAGTACAAGAGCAAGCAATATGGCCCAAATTGCCGGAATCAGCCAAATGAAAACTTTCCAAATCGTAGATGTGAACATGTCGAAGCTTTCACTTATTTGGTTCAAGATGGCTTTATCGGCTCTTTTCCCTTTGTTTTGCTTGCCAATCATATAGAAATGTTGAAACATTTCCGGTTTGGAAGAGAGTTCTCGGATGATATCTTGGCGGTTTAGAATCTCTTCTTTATTGTTTGCCGGCTGTTTCATCCATTCGATTAATTTCTCTCTCCCCAAATCCGTTACCGTCCTATTTATAGCTTGGAAAAGAGAGTGTTCCCCGAAAAGGTCTAAATCCAAAGAGAAAGAGTGCGACGGGTCTTTTTCTTCTTCTGCCCCGTCGAAAGCAGAGTAATCATTATCAATAGCTTTTAATTCGTTTTGGTTCAAATCAATCAATATTTCAACAGAACGCCTTCTCTCGAATAGTCTATTATGATAAATCATTAATCCGATGAAAGGTAAAGCGAATAATAAGCAAATGAAAGCCAATCCTTTGCTGTCCGTTGAGGAAAAATAGAGAGTAAAACCGGCTGCTACAACGATGGCGAGACGTAAGGAACCAATCAAATGGATACGTTTCTTCAGTCCCGTTAATTCATCTGTGAGTGTGCCTATTCTTTCTTGGTAAAATGTATATAAGTTGTCTTGCATTTTGCGGATTCTGAGACATTTTAAAGGGGCTGCATCAAAACAACAATTTTGTCGCAGCCCCTTTATAAGGTGTGTCAGTAATTAACTATTAATTCTGGTCTTTCAAGATAACATCGTGCGCGCCTCCTTCAACGATAGAAGTAGATGATACCAATGTGATTTTTGCGCTCTTTTGCAGTTGCTCAATCGTAATAGAACCGCAGCTACACATTGTCGCTTTGATCTTGCCCAAAGTAACAGCTAAATTGTCTTTCATTTTTCCTGCATAGGGAACATAACTGTCAACTCCTTCTTCGAACTTCAAGGCTTCACTGCCGCCCATGTCATAACGTTGCCAGTTTTTCGCTCTGTTGGAACCTTCTCCCCAATACTCTTTCACGAAGTTGTTGCCAATCTTCAACTTCTTGGTAGGAGATTCATCGAAACGGGCAAAGTAGCGTCCCATCATCAGGAAGTCTGCTCCCATGGCTAAAGCCAAGACCATGTGGTAGTCGTGAACCAAACCGCCATCACTACAGATAGGCACATAAATACCAGTCTTTTCAAAGTAAGCGTCACGAGCTCTTGCCACGTCAATCAATGCAGTTGCTTGACCGCGGCCGATTCCTTTTTGTTCACGTGTGATACAGATAGAACCGCCACCGATACCAACTTTGATGAAATCCGCACCTGCTTCAACCAAATAGTTGAAACCTTCTTGGTCTACGACATTTCCAGCACCGACCAACAATTTGTCTCCGTATGTTTCTTTGATCCATTGGAGAGTCTCTTTTTGCCATTCAGAATATCCATCGGAAGAGTCGATGCAGACAACGTCAACGCCCGCTTCAACCAATGCAGGAACACGTTCTTTGAAGTCACGAGTGTTAATACCCGCACCGACTAATAACGTTTTATCTTTGCCTGACAATTCATACGGGTTCTCGCGATGGTTGTCATAGTCCTTGCGGAATACGAAGTATTGCAAATTCTGATGTTGGTCAATGATTGGCAACGTGTTTAATTTGTGCTCCCAAATGATTTGGTTTGCTTCGGACAAAGTAAGGCCGGCTTTCCCTACGATCAGTTTGGAGAACGGAGTCATGAAGTTTTTGACGGGTGTATTTATATCGTCTTTTTCTATGCGGTAGTCACGGCTTGTAACCATGCCTAAAAGTTTACCGTTAGGTGTTCCGTCTTCAGTAATACCGATGGTTGAATGTCCTGTGCGTCTAACCAAGTCTACTACGTCTTTCAATGTATTTTCAGGAGTCAGATTGGAGTCACTGATAACAAATCCAGCTTTGAACTTTTTTACTTTCCGAACCATTTCTGCCTGACTTGCGATAGGCTGTGAACCGAAAATGAAAGATAAACCACCGTTGCGTGCTAATTCGATTGCGAGTTCCGGTCCTGAAACAGACTGCATGATTGCAGAAACGAACGGGATGTTTAATTCAATAGGCGATTTTTCTCCGGCTTTGAACTTTGCCAAAGGCGTTTTCAACGATACATTGCCTGGAGTACATTCTTTTGTCGTCAACCCTGGTATGAGTAGATATTCACCAAAGGTCCTTGATACATCATTTAAGTAAATTGCCATATTATTCTATAATATTTACTGGATGAAAGTTTTTATCATGCAAAGGTATAAATATTCGTTGATAAAACAAGAAAAGGGGCTCCTCTTTTAGAATGAAAAAAGAGAGCCCCTGCGAATTGTGTTTTAGGTATTATAAGGTTACAATGTAGATAGTAGGTTAAATCGTTTTATTTTTCGTCACAGTAATATTTGATCATTTTCTCGATTGCTCTTGAGCAAGCTGGACAGAATGGTGCGTAGTCGCGCATCATACAATGGTCCATAGGCCTGTAAATGCCTTTGCTTAAGTAGCCGCCTCCTTCGAATACGCCACATTTGTCTTTATGGCTGTCGTCCAATGGAGTTGGTACCGGAGTACCTTTGGGTAATAAATCTTTCCATTTGGAATCAAAATCAACTAATGTCGTGATATTGGGTTCCCATGGTTCTATTTCCAAATTGTAAAAGTCGTTGTATGCCACTTCTGAAGAGAAGTATTCATCTGCCAATCCGGCAAAGCTATGCCCGAACTCGTGAGTGAAAACGACCGGAGTCCTTGGATTGTCCGCTGTTCCACATGCATAGAAATTGTACATGCCGCCTCCTCCGTAAGCATCTGTATTGATTAAGATAAAGATGGCGTCCGTCGGAACGTTCCATACCGCATTGCGGATGGATTTCATATCTTGGGTAGTCAAATAGCGGTCGATTCCGAAAGTGTAGTAGCCGCTGTTTAATGCCGTGTTTTTGTAAATCCCTTTTCCGGAAACATCCGTTCCCGATTCTCCCGAGATTGTCCCCACTGCCCAAACATTGAAATCATCTTTATGGTTGTTGAATGGAGGTGTATTGAACAAGGCGTCAGCGAAACGACGGGCATCCGCTACGAATTTATCTTGTTCTTGTGCTGTGTATCCTTCAGCCACAAACACCAAGTCTACTTTTTTATTGGAGTCTCCGTTGTCAAAAATCTTAGTGATAGGATTGTTTGTTAGCGGACTACGGTCGATAAATATGCTTTTAGGTGCTACTTCTTGCTTCAACAGAGGCGAGAATTTACCCGTTTTACGGTCTCTTGCTGTTAACTCAATATATATAGTATCTTTAGGGAATGGAATAGAAACACTATTTGTCCATGCTTGCGTTTCTGTTTGCGCTTGGTCCGTTGTGCGCCATTCTTCAAAAAGGGTATTGAAACCTCTTGAGTAAATCAGTTGGTTATCCTTCTTGCTATATACATTAATATAATAGCCTCCGTAATAGAATTGGTCAATCAAGTTGTTCAATGGTCCTCCCCACACTGGTTCTTCCCGCAATTGTTCAATAGCGGCTGCTTGGAATTGTGCATTCCCGGATAAAGAAAAATCTATGCGCAGGCTTTTCTTTTCAAAAAGACTGTCGAAGGATTGCTGCGCTTCACCCGCTAACGATAGGCAGAGCGCAGAAATAAGCATCAAATACCTTTTGACCATAACTGCAATAATTGTTAAACCGTTTCTAATTGTTAGTAATTCCCCTTCGGAAATTAACATTGTTAAGTCGCTGTTTTTAATATCTAACGAAATATTGCTGCAAATATAAGTAAAAATATAAATCGACACGATGGTTTGGATGAAATAATTCAACCGCAGCGTTAAAGTTTGTTTATTGTCGTCCGCTGGATTAAATATGGGTCGATAAATTAAGGAAAAAGGTAGATTTAGGCATTTCATGGGCATTGATTACAAACAAAACCTGATAATTTTTCCCGTTTCGGTCATTATCTCACCCAAAAATCCTCAAGTTTTTGGCTATTTTTGTTTATCACCTAAATGAAAAGTGCTTTTCACCTTGCTGATAAATGCTTTTCACCTAGGTGATAAATGCTTTTCATTAAGGTGAAAAACAATATTTGGCTACACATCATACTTCTCAGTCTCTATGAACTGATGGTCGAAATCAACATCATACATCTCACCCTCCTTCAGTTGGCCAGATGCAAACATACAATTGAGCAGTAAAGTATTGAGAGTGTCAGCCGTATTGAAATCGTAGTTCTTACCCGTATCTGATGTGTATGAAATGTTTTCTTTCGTCAGCTCCTTTATCGCTCTGAGAATAGTGTCAGAGCTACAAGTGCGAAGTGTCGGATGAAGTGAGAGATGGTTCATCAAATGAGTAGTGACATCCTCAATACATGAGCCACCACAGAAGTAGATACTCATGAGAGAACGAATGATTTCGCTGTACCGATAACCGAACGATCTACACTTTAGACCGAGGGTCGAGTCGATTACAGAAGACAATGTGGAGTCAAATTGCTCCATGATTGAAAATATTCCTCCGAAAGGAGTGAGTTTCTCAGATTTAATTATGTATTTTTGCCATGTCTATCTAAAAAAAATAGTTATGAAACAAATTATTAAGAGAGGTAGTTTTTTTACCTTGATGTTTATGTTGCTTGGTTGTTTGTCGCTTTATGCTGCAGATAACGACTTGATTACAGAGCAAATCACCATTGAGTTGGAAAAGGCTGGTACTTTGCCTGGTAGAATTGGAGGTAGTAAAAAGCATAAGATTACCAATTTGAAGATTATTGGTGAGATAAATGGTACGGATTTGAATATGATTCGTGAGATGGCTGGAAGAAATTCTAAAGGTGATTCTACTTACGGAAAGCTTTCTGTATTAGATTTGTCTGAAGCAAAGATTGTAGAAGGTGGGGATTGCTATTATTATGATTATTCTAATCATTCTTATTATACTTCTGATGAGTGTTATACTTCTAATGATGTAATAGGCAGATACGCATTCAGTGGCTGTAGCGGATTAACGAGTTTAACCCTTCCTGCTGGTATTACCAAGATAGGCGAAGGCACATTCTGGGGCTGTAGCGGATTAACTTCTTTTTATGTATATGCAGAGAAAGTACCAAAAATATATAGTGATGTATTCTTAGGAGTTGATGCCAAGAAATGCACACTTTATGTACCAAAGGGAACTCGTGATGATTACAGGTTCTCTGGCTTTGGCTACTACTTTGAGAACATAGTAGAATTCGACGCAACAGGCATCGACAAGACTACAACCTCTACCGATGTTGAGGAGGTGGCTCGCCATTCAGTAAATGGTCAGCGATTGTCTGCTCCAACCAAGGGATTGAATATCGTGAAGTATAGCGATGGTAGCGTGAAGAAAGTTGCTGTTCGATAATGGGTGGCAAGCATCCTTGTGAGACAATATTTTAAAAAAACGCAGAATCCTGCCGGCATCATTCCCGGCGGGATTCACTTTTCCTATCATATCTATAGTTGTGGAGTTAAGTAGTCAAATGGTCTTCAAGTAAGAATGGGATGACTCCGACATTTGTATTTTTGCCATGTCTATCGTTGAATTCTCTTGTTTGTTTTGCAACACTAAGATAAGTAAATTCTTCGACATGGCAAAATTCTGGGCCGCTCGGCACTACCGCTTGACTTGTTCAAATGCCGACCTTGTAGAGAGTGGACGGCAATGGTCAGATGGTGATTTTACGGAGAACATATTGGTAAATGAAAAAATATGGATACTATGGATGAAAGTTGGATGTTGAATTATGACGATGTATTTTTCTGTTACCATACAGAGGAAGGAAAGGTGTTCGACAAGACGATAGACCATCACATGCTGGTGTATGTGCATAGTGGTGAGCTGACCATTGGCACGATGTCGGAGACATTGCATATAAGGCAGGGCGGATGTGTTTTCCTGCACCGCAACCATACAGTCAGCATCATCAAGCAACCATCGCCTGACGGCGAACCCTTCCGCGGCATCTTTCTCGTGTTCCGCAAGAGTTTTCTCAAACAATATTACAATCGCCATTCCGCTACAGCACTGGAGAATAGTAGCATCCAGCCACTGCCAGATGTAGTGATGCTCTCGAGCGAGGCGAGTATAAAAAGTCTGTTCATGTCGATGATTCCATACTTCGATACGAATACGAAGCCCACACCTGAGATGATGCACTTGAAGATGCAAGAGGGATTGCTTGCGCTCCTTCAGACCGACGAGCTGTTCTATCCCTGTTTGTTCGACTTCACCGCGCCGTGGAAGATAGACATCGAGGACTTCATGAACAAGAACTACATGTACGACCTATCGCTTGCCGAATTGGCCCGTTTCACTGGCCGTAGCCTGGCAACTTTCAAGCGTGACTTCCAGCAGTTCAGTCATCTCTCTCCCAGCCGCTGGCTCACGCAGAAACGGCTCGAAGTAGCTTACGACCTGCTGGCATCCAACAGACTGTCGGCAACGGAAGTGGCATATAAAGTCGGGTTCAAGAACACAAGTCATTTCTCAACTGCCTTCCGTCGCCGCTACGGAATGCCGCCCTCTCAGGTCGTATGAGCTTTTGGGAAAAATAGCTTTGATCTTTTGGGAAAAGTCGCATTCAGGATAATTGCTTACTTTTGCAGCCGTAAAAAAACAGTTAAAGTAAAGCAATATGAATATGAATAAGAAAGTATGGTTTGTAACGGGCTGTTCACATGGTATGGGGCAAGCTTTGGTAAAAGAACTTTTGCAGCAGGGCTTTCCCGTGGCAGCAACAAGTCGTAAGAAGGAGTCACTCACCGCACAGTTTGGCGAGGAGAGCGAGTGTTTTTATCCTACAGCGATGGACCTGACCAACGAGGAGGATGTCCGTCGGGTTATTGATGAGGTGAAGACCAAATTTGGACGCATCGATGTCGTGGTGAACAATGCTGGCTACACACACCTGGCTACTATTGAGGAACTGAGCGACAAGGATGCTAAGACTCTCTTTGGCATCAACGTATTCGGTACGCTCAATGTTATCCGGAACGTGCTTCCTATAATGCGCGAGCAGCACAGCGGCCACATATTCAACGTCAGTTCGCTGGGAGCCTACAACATCGGCCCCCTTTCGGGCATTTACTGTGCCACGAAACATGCCGTCAAGGCCATCAGCGAGACTCTTGCGCAGGAGGTGGCACAGTTCGGCATCCGCGTGACCGACGTGAAGCCTGGATTCATCCGTACGGAGTTTTTCGGAAAATCGTTCGACACGACCATCCCAGAAGGTTCGCCTTATGCCGACCTCTATCGTCAGAATATGGAATTCTATATGGGACAGAACGGCACGCAGATTGGCGATCCTGCCAAGGTCGCGAAGCTATATATCCAGCTTGCCGAGATGGAGAATCCTCCAGTAAATATGCCGATGGGCTCTGACTCTGTGGACGGCATCCGCCAGATATGTGCCAACACAGTGAAAGCTATGGACGAAATACGCCCTCTTGCAGTAACAACTGACTATTAAATGTATCAAGGTTTTCGTTAAGCGTTTGACGGTTTATGACGAATTCTTTGTAGACACGGAAGTATATTTCTCATCTGTTTATACAGATTGCAGCAATGATTTATCTGCACATGAATTTTTAACAAAATAAAGAACGAAGCATATGAAAAGTTTTGCACCAAAGCCGTGGGTTGTACCACAGCCTGTGCTGATTATCGGCACATATAATAAGGAAGGAGTTGCCAACGCAATGAGCGCAGCCTGGGCTGGACAATGGGACATGAAGGAGATTATGATCTCGATGGGAAATCACGTTACCACAGACAACCTAAAAATCGGCGGTGAGTTTACCGTTGCCTTTGCCACCCAAAATACTATGGTGGCTTCCGACTTCGTAGGTATAGTATCTGCCAAGAACGACCCGAAAAAGATGGAAAAGACAAGATGGAACATCGAGAAAGCAACTATGGTTGATGCTCCTGTATTCACAGATTTTCCAATGACATTGGAGTGCCGTATCAAGGAGAAATACGACGAAAGCGAGACAGGCTACTATCTTGTGGCAGAAATTGTCAATATCCTTGTGGATGAGAAGTGTCTGGCAGAAGACGGTAATCCTGATATTCAGAAGATGGAACTGATAGTTCTTGACCCAATCCACCATGGCTATATCCGGTTGGGCGACAAAGTAGGTAACGCATTCTCTGACGGCAAGACATTAAAATAAACAATATAAATGACATTTCCAGAAATATATTCAGCAACAGGCATGATGGTCCTGATTCAGAAGATCGGCTTTCTCCCTCTCCTTGATAGTGGCATTGAAGGCTTCTCTGCCGAAGACATCGTGGCAGATGATTGCCGATATGTAACATTTCCTGAAGGTGGCTGGGATTGGCCGCTATGGAAATGGAAGGGCGAGATTGTGCAGGAAATGCCGTGTATGTACGGAAAGTTCTTCAATAAGAAGGCGGGATTTATCAGTCAGGAATGGTGGGCAGACTTCTGTAATTACAGACGAAGTAAATACCCTCGTCCTGAAGAGGAGTCGATAGAAGGAGCCATTCTCAGTACGCTTCAATCTACCGGCAGTCTCATTACAAGGGAACTACGAAATGCTTGCGGTTTTACAGGTAAGGGAATGAGAAGCAAGTTTGATAGTTTCCTTACCCGACTGGAAATGGCAACTTATATTGTGACAGAGGATTTTATCTATCCTCGTGATAAGCATAATCGTGAATATGGTTGGGGAAGGTCATTACTGAACACTCCCGAAGAACTCTATGGAAGGAATGCCTGCCGATGTGAACGAACTCCCGAAGAGTCTTACCAAAGGATATTTGAGCATCTGAAAGAGATTCTGCCTAACGCCACAGACAAGCAACTGAGTAAAATGATAGGATAAATATGACACAAAATTCAACTACGTATTACGTTTGGATTGGTGGCTCATGTGACTATGGACTATATCCGGAAAAACGAAATGTGAATATCCGGAAAAACGAAATGTGATATTTTATGCAAAAAACTAAATGTGCATAAAATAAAGGAGAAATAACATTTAAGCACTGTTTGAAACGGCGTTAAAATACCATTTTAATGCTGTTTTAACGCCGTTAAAACACCGTTG
>ERZ773138.1811-NODE-1811-length-18402-cov-5.432986_pt1 | contig 18402 bp, 16 predicted proteins | sample MGYA00511114_ERZ773138 | MGnify/ENA primary metagenome ERZ773138 (study PRJEB29015, sample SAMEA2737805) | human gut metagenome | biome: human gut; feature: human-associated habitat; material: faeces | place: China | collected 2012 ...
CCCCTTTGGGGAGAGGGTTAGGGTGAGGGGAGAAGTTCGCACTCAGCGGCGAACCGGCGCCCCGTTCGCCACATAATACGCCGCCGTGCTCTTCGCCAGCGGCTCGCGCCCGCGAATGGCATCGGCAATCTTTTCGCCAATCATGATGGTGGTGGCGTTCAGGTTGCCGGTGATAATCTGCGGCATAATCGACGCATCCACTACGCGTAACCCTTCCAGCCCGTGAACGCGGCCTTCGCCGTCGACCACCGCCATTTCGTCGTAGCCCATCTTGCAGGTACCGCACGGGTGGAAGGCGGTTTCGGCGTGGTTGCGCACGAACTCGTCCAGCTGTTCGTCGGTCTGGCATTCGACGCCCGGGCTGATTTCACGACCGCGATACTTGTCCAGCGCCGGCTGATGCATGATCTCGCGGGTGATGCGGATCGCGTCGCGGAACTCCTGCCAGTCCTGCTCGTGGGACATGTAGTTGAACAGGATCGCCGGATGCTGGTGCGGATCGCGCGACTTGATGCGCACGTGGCCGCGGCTCGGGGAGCGCATGGAGCCAACGTGGCACTGAAAACCATGCTCTTTCACCGCGTTCGAGCCGTTGTAGTTAATCGCCACCGGCAGGAAGTGATACTGAATGTTCGGCCACTCGAACTCCTCGCGGCTGCGGATAAACCCGCCTGCTTCGAAGTGGTTGCTCGCGCCCACGCCCGTGCCGCCAAACAGCCACTCCGCGCCAATCTTCGGCTGGTTCCACCATTGCAGGGCAGGGTAGAGGGAGACCGGCTCCTTACATTCATACTGAAGATACATCTCCAGGTGATCCTGCAAGTTTTCACCCACCCCGGGTAAATCATGTACCAGCGGGATATCAAACTGCTTCAGCAGTTCAGCGTTGCCCACGCCGGAGCGCTGGAGGATCTGCGGAGACGCGATGGCGCCCGCGCACAGCAGTACCTCTTTCTTCGCTGTCGCTTTTGACGGAATGGTGCTTTCGCCTTCCAGCCACTCGACGCCCACCGCGCGCTTGCCGTCAAAGATAATGTGATCGGTCATGGCGTGGGTGCGGATGGTCAGATTCGGGCGCGGTTTGGCCTGATCCAGATAGCCGCGCGCGGTGCTGGCGCGTCGGCCCTGCGGCGTGACCGTGCGATCCATCGGGCCAAAGCCTTCCTGCTGATAGCCGTTGAGATCGTCGGTGCGCGGGTAGCCCGCCTGCACGCCTGCCTCCACCATCGCTTCAAACAGCGGGTTCACACCCGGCTTAGAGGTGGTGACGCTCACCGGACCGTCGCCGCCGTGGTAGTCGTTCGGCCCCACGTCGCGGGTCTCTGCCTTGCGGTAGTAGGGCAGGCAGTTGAGATAGCTCCAGTGCTCCAGACCCGGTTCTTTCGCCCAGTTGTCCAGATCCATTGCATTGCCGCGCACGTAGCACATGCCGTTGATCAGCGACGAGCCGCCCAGCCCTTTACCCCGTCCGCACTCCATGCGGCGGTTGTTCATGAAAGGCTCTGGCTCGGTTTCATACGCCCAGTTGTAGCGCTTGCCCTGCAACGGGAAGGCCAGCGCGGCAGGCATCTGGGTGCGGAAGTCAAAGCGGTAGTCCGGCCCGCCCGCTTCAAGCAGCAGGACGGTGGTGTTTGGATCTTCAGTCAGTCGTGTTGCCAGTACGTTGCCGGCAGAGCCGGCCCCGATAATGATGTAGTCAAATTGCAAATAAACCTCCCGGTTAAAATATGGACTGGAATTTACCCATCTCAACCTGGATGGACTTCACCTGGGTGTAACTCTGAAGCGTCATGACGCCGTTCTCACGGCCAATGCCGGAGTGTTTGTAGCCGCCCACCGGCATCTCCGCGGCGGATTCGCCCCAGGTGTTGATCCAGCAGATGCCCGCTTCGAGCTGATGAATAGCGCCGTGGGCGCGGTTCAGATTGGCGGTGACAATGCCCGCCGCCAGACCGTAGTCGGTGTCATTGGCGCGGCGAATGGCTTCTTCGTCAGTGTCATAGGTAAGAATGGACATCACCGGGCCGAAGATCTCTTCGCGCACGATGGTCATTTCGTCGGTGCAGTCGGTGAACACGGTCGGGGCCACCCACGCGCCGTTGTCAAAGCCGTCACCCTTCAGCACGTCACCGCCGCACAGCACGCGCGCGCCTTCCTCTTTGCCTTTGGTGATGTAGCGCAACACGCAGTCCCGGTGCGGGAAGCTAACCATCGGGCCAAAGTTGGTGCTTTCATCGAACAGATCGCCCGCGCGGATGCGGCCCACGCGCTCAACGATTTTTTGCTCAAACGCGGCTTTGAACTTTGCGGGCACGAACACGCGGGTGCCATTGGTGCACACCTGGCCGGAGCTGAAGAAATTGGCCATCATGGCGATATCTGCCGCGAGATCCAGATCCGCATCGTCAAACACTATCAGCGGGGATTTACCGCCCAGCTCCATCGTCACCTCTTTCAGGGACGAGGCCGCCGAGTTCGCCATCACTTTTTTGCCGCTGGCGACGCCGCCGGTAAAGGAGACTTTGGCGATGCCCGGATGCTCGGTCAGGAACTGGCCGGTCTCTGCGCCCACGCCAGGCAGGACGTTAAACACGCCGTCCGGCACGCCCGCCTCGGTGTAGATCTCCGCCAGTTTCAGGGCGGTAAGCGGCGTCACTTCGCTCGGCTTGAAGATCATTGCGTTGCCCGCCGCCAGCGCCGGCGCGGATTTCCACAGGGCGATCTGGATCGGGTAGTTCCACGCGCCGATGCCCGCCACCACGCGGGTGGTGCAGATGGAGCCGGGGCCGACACCGATCTTGACGGCGTCGACGCCCGCGTCGATCATGGCCTGGGCGCCGGAACGGGTGGCGATGTTGCCGCCGATGACCTGCACGCCGCGGAAAGCGGGGTCGCGCTTGATGCGGCTGATCATGTCGAGCGCCAGACGGGCCTCGCCGTTGGCGGTGTCGACGACGAGCACATCGACGCCGGCCTCCATCAGAGCGGAGGCGCGCTGCCAGGCGTCGCCGAGGAAGCCGATGCCGGCGGCCACGCGCAGACGTCCCTGCTCGTCCTTGGTGGCGTCCGGGTACTGCTCGGTCTTGACGAAGTCCTTGACGGTGATCAGGCCGGCGAGCTTGCCGTTGTCGTCGATCAGCGGCAGCTTCTCGACCTTGTGCTGGGCGAGCAGACGGTGGGCGTCATCCTTGGAGATGTTCGCCGGACCAGTGATGAGGTTCTCCTTGGTCATCACGTCCTTGACCTTGAGGTGGTCGTAGTCTTCGGACGGGATGAAGCGCATGTCGCGGTTGGTGATGATGCCGACGAGGCGGTTCTCCTCGTCAACGACCGGCAGGCCGGAGATGTGGAACTTGCCGCACAGCTTGTCGAGGTCGGCGAGCGTGACGTCCGGGTTGACGGTCAGCGGGTCGGTGATCATACCGGACTCGGAGCGCTTGACCACATCGACCTGGGCCGCCTGGTCGTCGATCGACAGGTTGCGGTGCAGCACACCGATACCGCCGTTGCGGGCCATGGCGATGGCCATCTCGGATTCGGTGACGGTATCCATCGCCGCGGAGATCGCCGGAACCTTCATGGTGATCTCACGGGTCAGATGAGTGGTGGTGTCGACTTCGGAGGGAATCACGTCCGTCTCGTTCGGCAGCAGCAGCACATCGTCATACGCGAGGCCCAGCTTGGAGAAAATCGGGGGGACGGGAGCATAGGATTGCATATTCGCTTCAGAATTTGTAGCCATGCATTCACTATATGAGCGTAATGCGACGAATGCGACACGAACATGGTCTCGACCATCATCATCGGCAGGTCACGGGCGCCGTTTTTTCCCGTCACCGCTTTCGTCAAACGAATGACGTGCCCGTCGCCGCGCGGATGCATACGACTGGTTCTCCGCGGCGATCTCCGGCAGGCGACGCTTCAGATACGGGTACATCGTCGCCACCGTCAGCAACACCACGGCGATGACGAAGCCGATGAGCACATAATGGACCTTGAAGAACAACGTCATGATCGAGCCGACCGCGATCAGAGCCGCCCACCCCCACAGAATCAGCACCGCTCCCTGCACGGTGTGGCCGATGCGCAGCATGCGGTGATGCAGATGCATACGGTCCGGGTGCATCGGCGACTGCCCGTGGCTGAGTCGGCGCACAATCGCCAGACACATGTCCAGCACTGGCAGGAACAGCACCAGGATCGGCAGCAGGATCGGCATGAACACCGGCAGGTACACGCTGGCATGGATCGACGCCGGATCCAGACGGCCGGTCATCACGATTGACGCGCAGGTGATGAGATACCCGAGCAGCATCGAGCCGGAGTCGCCCATGAACAGCTTGGCCGGATGCCAGTTGTGCAGGATGAACCCGACGCAGATGCCGACCATCGCCACGTCGATCAGCGTCGCCATCGAGGCGTAGGACGGCGAATTGCGCGCGATGATGTAGGAGTACGCGGCGAACGCGACGCCGCCGATGGCGACGATGCCCGCCGCGAGGCCGTCCAGGCCGTCGACGAAATTGACCGCGTTGATCGACGCGACGATCAGTATCGCGGTGATCGTCACCGAGATACTGGGGCTGGCGGTGATCAGGGAGCCGAGCGGCAGCGATATGATCTGCAGGCCGCCCCACGCCACGAACACCGAGATCAGCAGCTGCCCGGCCATCTTCAGCATCCAGTCCAGATCCCACAGGTCGTCGGCCATGCCCAGCAGGCATATCAGCACCGCGCCGGCGAGGATCACCCACTCCTGGTTGTTGTTCTCGAACAGTCCGGTCGTGAATGCGATGCGACTGGAGTAGATCATTGCGAACGCGAATCCGATCAGCATGCCCAGTCCGCCCATGCGCGGCGTCGGGATGGTGTGCACGTCGCGCGCACGAACCTCTCCGACCGCACCGATATGGATGGCGACATGGCGAATCAGCGGCGTGACCAGCCAGGTGACGCCGCCTGCGATGGCGGCGATCAGCAGATATATCCTCATGCGCCCAGACCACCACCGTTCATGTGCACGGCCTTGCGCACGACGGGCTGAGGGATGACGCCCTCTCGCAGGATGACGATGCCGTCGCGCTCATGAGGGTCGGCGGCGACCACCGTGCTGGCGACATGGCCTTGCGTCGGCCCGCCGTCAAGATACAGCTGCACATCGTCGCCGAACGCCTGCACGGCCTCTTCGACCGTCTGCGCGCTTTCGTCGCCGGAACGGTTCGCGCTCGACGCGGCAAGAGGACCGAGCTCATTCAATATGCGCAGGGTCAGAGCCGAATTCGGCACGCGGATGCCCTGCGTACGCCTGCCCTGCGGGGTGGCACTGACCGTGGCGAGCGTGCAGTCCTCGCGGGCCACCGCGATCGGCGAGAACGCACCAGGCAGGAACTGCGCGGCCAGCCGATTCAGCGGCGACGGCAGGTCGAGCCCGAGCCCGTCCAACTGGTCGACGGATGCCAGCAGCACCTGCAGCGCCTTGAAGCGCGGGCGGCTCTTGACCTGATAGATGCGGTCGATTGCGGCCTCGTTGCGCGGGTCGCAGGCCACGCCATACACCGTGTCGGTGGGAATGACCACCAGGCCTCCGCCTGCGATGACCGACGCCGCCTCGGCGAGGGATTCCTCATTCACCTTGCGAACCGCACTCATCAGACCTCCCGTATCGCGTATCACGCCCATCGCGGCGGTCACATGCCGCCACGCGTATCCGAATACCGCTATCCAAGTATTATGGCACGTCCTGCCACACCGATGGTAGGCCGGTGCATGGCCCGACGCCACGGGTTCGCTCTCCCCCGCGTCGCGCGGGCCGGCCTGGACACGGCTTCCCATTGCACCATTGCGCCACGACTTGGCGCTGGCCGGCGCCGGCGACGACGGGCCTCATGTGACGGTACGGCGGAGAGACACGACCGTATCCGCCCGCGAGCGCGAGGAAATGCTCGCCGGCAAACTCTACAATCCCGCCGACCCCGAGCTCTCCGCTATGCGAGAGCGCGCAGGCGACTTGTGCACCCGGTTCAACGCGCTGCCTCGGGGAGACCATGCCGGCCGAGCCGCGGTACTGGACGAGCTGCTGCCGCCGATGCATCCGATCCGGTTCCAGGACCGCAACGTGCGGCGTGCGGCTGACGGGTCGTATTACGACTACGAGTATGGCAAGCCGATCGTGATCGGGTCGAACTGCTGGTTCGGCGGCAATGTGACGGTGGTCGGCGGCGTGACGATCGGCGAGGGCTGCGTGATCGGCGCCGGCTCGGTGGTCGTCAAGGACATTCCGCCGCACAGTGTCGCCGTCGGCAATCCCGCGCGGCCGATTCGCACGATCAGTGACGCGGACGCCAGCGCATATCAGGATTACGCGCGCTGACAGGCCGGATGCCGTGCCCGGATTCCCGGCTCGGCCCGGCCACGGCATCAGATCCTGGGTCAGGATCTGACCGCGAACAGGTACCGGGGCCGGCCGGTCCAGTCGTCGCCGGTATGAGCCTGGCCGAACCCGTTGGCCTGTGCGAAGGAGACCAGCCGCGGCCCCTGAGAGATGTCATGCTCCATCACCAGCACGCCGCCGGGGCGCAGCAATCCCGCCGCTCGCATCACGATCCGCTCCGGTATCAGCGTGCCGTCGGCGGAGCCGCCATACAGCGCCGCCTTCGGATCATGGTCGCGCACTTCGGGCTGTTCGGGGATCTGCGCTTCGGGGATGTACGGCGGATTCGTGACCACCATGTCGATGGTGCCGTCAAACTGGGCCAGCGTCGTGCCGCTGGTGGCGTCGCCGAGCTCGAGATGATAATTATCGGCGGCCAGTGGGTCGAGACGTGATATCCTCCGCCAGTTGCGCATCGTCCAGTCATAGGTGCGCGGCACCTTCTCGACCGCCCACACCTGCGCGCCGCGCACCTCGGTGACCAAGGACAGTCCGATGGCGCCGCTGCCCGCGCACAAATCCACGATACGCGGGGTGGACAGCCGTTCGCGCGTGAGCCAGTCGATGCCGGCCTGCACCACGGTCTCGGTTTCCGGGCGCGGGATGAACACGCCCGGACCGACTTCCAGGTCGAGGTAGCGGAACGGGGCATGGCCTGTGATGTACTGCAACGGTTCACGTGCGGCCCGCCGAGCGATCATGGCGTGGAATCGGGCGAGCGCCGTGGTGACGGCATCGCCCGCAGTGGCGGAGCTGTCGGAGCTCGCGGCGCCGGCATCCGGGGCATCAAAACTCGCATGCTCGTGTGGCAGGCCGTCCAGAGGCTCCCCCATCAACATCGCCTTGTCTATGTCGCGCAGGTCGCGGCCGCACGCTTCGGCGAGCAACAACTTGGCATCATGCTCGGGCGTGTCGATGTCGGCGTCATGCAGCGTCCGCGCCGCGGAGCGTATCACGTCTGTCACGTCATGGCTGGATTCGGATGTCATGGTGTCCTTCCGCTCGTTGGTGGCTCATCGTCTCAGGGCGTTCATATCACGGCGTTTCGCGCCGGGGCGTCTGCCGGCATATCGCCGTTGCGTCGCTATGTGCGCGCCGAAACGAAGTACGCGCGCACATAGCGACGCAAACCACGGATTTTCCGTTCCTAAGTGCGCGCACTTGTCGTTTCGGCGCGCACTTAGCGACGCAGAGACATCAACGGGGGTGCGATTCCCCAGGGAACCATCACTCTGACCCCGCCGATGGCCCGGTCACTGCTGGTTGGCGAGCCGCTCGGCCTCGTCGGCTTGGATGTCGGAGTCGATCACGGCCTGCAGGTCGCCGTCGAGCACGGCGTCGAGGTTGTACGCCTTGTAGTTGGTGCGGTGGTCGACGATGCGGTTCTCCGGGAAGTTGTAGGTGCGGATGCGCTCGGAACGGTCGAGCGAACGCACCTGCGAGTGGCGCATATCGGCGGCCTCGGCGGCCTCCTGCTCATGCTTCATGGCGAGCAGGCGCGATTTCAGGACCCGCAACGCGGCGGCGCGGTTCTGGATCTGCGACTTCTCATCCTGCATGCTCACCACGATGCCAGTGGGGATGTGCGTCATGCGCACGGCGGAGTACGTGGTGTTCACGGACTGTCCGCCGGGACCGGAGCTCATGAAGATGTCGATTTTCAGGTCCTTCGGATCGATCTCGATCTCGTCGTCGTCCTCGTCGGCCTCGGGGAACACGATTACACCGGCCGCGGAGGTCTGGATGCGGCCCTGCGATTCGGTGACGGGGATGCGCTGCACGCGGTGCACGCCGCCCTCGTATTTCAGGCTCGCCCACACACCGTCCTCCGGCGCGGGCGTGCCCTTGGCGCGAATGGCGATCTGCACGTCCTTGACGCCGCCGAGCTCGGTGGTGTTCTCGGACTGCACGGTGACGGCCCAGCCACGCTTCTCGGCGTACCGCAGATACATGCGCAGCAGGTCGCCGGCGAACAGCGCTGCCTCCTCGCCGCCCGTACCGGCCTTGATCTCCATGATGACGTCCCGGGCGTCATCGGGGTCGCGCGGGATCAGCGCGTTCCGCAGCTTCTCCTCGGCCACCGGCAGCTCGGCTTCGAGCCGCTTGGCCTCATCGGCGAATTCGGGGTCCTCCCCCGCCATCTCGCGCGCGGCCTCAAGGTCGTCGCGCACGGCCGTGTATGACTGATACGCGGATACAATCGTGCCGAGTTCGGCATGACGACGACCCAGCTTGCGCATCTTATCGGGGTTCGTCACCACCTCGGGGCTCGCCATCTGCTGTTCGATGGATTGGTATTCCTCCAACGCGGTCTGTGCCGCGGGGAACTGCTCGACTGCCATGTCTGGCTTGTCCTTCCGGATAGTAACAACGGTCGGCACCGCGTCATCATCGCTGTCGCGACGCCATTACAGATACAAAAACGCCAGTCCCCCGAGCGGGTGCGCCGAAGCGCGCCCAACCCGTGCGGGACTGGCGTCAGATACGCTACTTGGTCTTCTTGCCGTAACGCTTCTCGAAGCGAGCGACGCGGCCACCGGTGTCCAGAATCTTCTGCTTGCCGGTGTAGAAGGGGTGGCACTTCGAGCACACGTCGACCGTCATGTGGTCGCCCTTGTAGGTGGAACGAGTGACGAAGGTGTTGCCGCATGAGCACAGGACTTCAACGGCATGATAATCAGGATGGATACCCTGCTGCATGGTTTTGTCTCCTAAGGGATTCGGGGGACCCGGGTCGCCGCGCCCCGATGGCTGGCGTGAACCGGAACCTACGGAAGTATACGCCGAGGCATGGATTTCAGTGGGGCCGCAGGGGCTTGAACCCTGGACCGGCGGATTATGAGTCCGATGCTCTAACCGACTGAGCTACAGCCCCACGTTGGCGAATAGGCCAACCGTACTATTGTATAGCAGACCATCGGACTTGCGACACCCTCCCAACCGCCCATCGTCTGCCACGGCTATCATGTCGGCAGGCCGGCAATCGGGCCGGGACACGCGGAAAGGAACGCACATGCGCATTGCGGTACCGCTGCCCGGCACGATGTGGGCGTTCGACGTCATCTCCATCATCCAGATCTTCGACGACGATTCCGTCATGTACGGCTCGCCCGACCGTCCGGTCATCGACTTCATCGCGAATGCAAGCTCCAAGGCACTCGACCACGGCATGTCCATCGCCACCACCGCGCTGCGCGACTACCACGAGAAACCTGATCTGATCATCATCCCCGGTTTCGCCAACCCGCATGAGATCGCCACCGACAGGCGCACCGGGGACGCCAAGGCACGGCTGTTCACAGCCGATCCCGCCGACGCGCTCGCCATCCGCGACTGGCTGGTCGCATCCCACCGCGAGGGCGTGGAGATCGCGGCCATGTGCACGGGTGTGTTCGCGCTGGCATGGACCGGTCTGCTCGACGGCGTGGAATGCACCACGCGCCTGCCGTTCCTCGACGATTTGGCCGCGCAGTTTCCCAAGGCGCTGGTGCAGAAGGACCGTCTGCTGACGCACAACGCGAAGCAGCGCATCTGGACGTCCGCCGGCGGCAGCATCTGTCTCGACCTGTGCATCGCGCTGCTCGCCGAACATGCCGGGCAGTCCCTGGCGACGGCGGAGGCGAACATGCTGATGATGCATTACCCCCGTTCGGTGGCCACCCGGCGCAGCGACGGCGCTCCATCCGTCTTGCCGCGACCGTCCCGGCAGAGTGACGAGATCATCGCGCTGACCCGCAGAGTCCGCGAGCATCTCAGTTATGACTGGACGCTGACGACGCTTGCGCAGACCTCCCACTCCTCCACGCGCTCGTTCCAGCGCCGGTTCAGCGAGGTCATGGGGGTGCCGCCGAGCACCTGGCTGCTGACGGAGCGTCTGAACGCCGCCAAGGAACTGCTGGAGCTCACCGATCTGCCGATGCAGCAGATCGCACTGAGAACGGGACTGCGCAACGCGGATTCGCTGCGCAAGCATTTCTCCGCCGCGTTCGGAGTCAGTCCGAGTCGGTATCGTCAGGATTTTCTGCGCACCGAATTGCGTCCGACGGAAAACGTGTGAGCCCGCTGGCCAGCGAAACGAACATGAGGAGTCGGATATCGGCCACATGACGCGGATCTCTCTGTGTTCGTTTTGTTCGGTACTGTGCGCATTCCTCACACTTTTCTTATTGAGAATGATTCGCTGAACCATCGGCGGGGCAAAGTGGCGCGTTCTTACCGATATTTGGCGCGAACCGACCGCATCGGCACCCGGTTTTCCCGCGACCGACGCTTAGACTCGGACTTGAAACAATGTTGTTAACGCCATCATGACAGACGCGGATGTGTGTCATGCCGGCGCGATGAAAGGATACGAACGTGTGGCCTATCCTCTTGGCCCTGGTCCCCGCATTCGGCTGGGGTTTTCAGGGCATTGTCATGCAGAAGGTCGGCGGCACCACCGCCAACAAGCAGATGGGCATGGTGCTCACCACGCTGCTGTTCGGTATCGTGGTGCTGATCTTCCACCCGATCAACTGGTCGTGGACGCTGATCGCGGCCGCGGCCATCAACGGCATCCCGTGGAGCATCGCGCAGATACTGCAGATCAAGTCCTTCGACTATCTGGGCGTGGCCCGCGCCATGCCGCTGTCCACTGGCATGCAGCTGGTGTTCACCACCCTGCTCGGCGCGCTGTTCTTCCATGAATGGACGCACGGCTGGCAGTTCGGCTTCGGCATCTGCGCGCTCGTCGTCATCATCGTCGGCGTCGCCTGCACCGCCTTCCAGGAGAAGAGCGAGGACAAGGGTCCGTCGAACCTGAAGCGCGGCCTGCTCATCACCCTGATCTCCTCACTGCTGTATACCAGCTACGCCGCCGCCGGCAAGTTCTTCTCGGTCTCCAGCTGGGACATGCTGTTCCCGCAGGCCGTGTTCATGGTGCTCGGCACGACAATCATCTCCTTCTGCATGAGCGGCAAGGACGCGATGGACCCCGAAATCGGCGTGTTCGGCAAGAAGAGCTGGATGAACATGAGCACCGGCGCCCTGTTCGCCACCGCGAACCTCACCGTGATGCTGTCCAATGAGATGAACGGTCTGGCGGTCGGCTGGACGCTGTCGCAGATGAACGTCATCGTCGCCACGCTGGGAGGCCTGTTCATTCTCAAGGAGAAGAAGACCAAGAAGGAGATGGCGTTCGTCATCGCCGGCATGATTCTCATCGCGCTCGGCGGCATCCTGATCGGCATCACGAAGAACGCATGACCGCCGCCCGCGCATCATCAACCATCAACCATCAACAAGTCAACAAGTCAACAAGGGAGTATCAACCATGATCAATGTCGGTTTCATCGGATGCGGCGCCATGGGCCGCGACCACGTGCGTCGGATCACGGACAAGTGCGGCAACGCGCAGGTCGTCGGCGTATACGACACCGTGCTCGGCAACGCGAAGCAGGCCATCGAAGACAACCGCCTCGACGCGACGATCTACGATTCGGCCGATGCACTGATCGACGATCCGAACGTCGACGCCGTCGTCATCGCCAGCCGCAACGACGTGCATCTCGACCCGCTGCTGCACACTATCGCGATCGGCAAGCCGACGTTCACCGAAAAGCCGATGACCATCAACGGCTCCGACAGCTGGAAGGTCGTCGAAGCCGAGGTGGCCAAGGGCCGCAAAACCATTCAGGTCGGTTTCAACTGGCGCTTCGACCCCGGCTACGACGCGATGAAGACCTTCGTCGGCGACGGACAGATCGGCGCCCTGCTGATGGCCGGCATGCGTCACTACAACGCGCAGGCATCCACGAGCTACTACAGCACCGACAACGTCATCAACGACACGCTCATCCACAACTTCGACATGCTGCATTACATGTTCGACGGCGACATCACCAGCGTCGAGATGAAGTTCGCCCGGATGAACACGCTCAACCCGAACGGGGAGTCCTTGCGCGAACCGCAGCTGGCCATCGTCGAGTTCTCCGACGGAGCCCTCGCCACAGCCGAGGCGAACGTCAACTGCCAGTACGGCTACGACATCCAATGCCGCCTGGTCGGCGAGTCCGGCATCATCTCGCTGCCGGATGTCGCCACGCCGGAGGTGCGCAAGGCCGGTCAGATCAGCCACGCGATCTCGTCCGCCTGGTTCGACCGATTCATCGAGGCATACGACCGCGAGTTCGACCGGTTCTTCGCGAATATCGAGGCCGACCGGCAGCCGGGCGGCAAGGAGGCGACCGCATGGGACGGCTATGTGGCGAACGTGGTTGCCGACGCCGCGCTGGACAGCCTGCACCACGGCGGGCGCATCCCCGTGACGCTCAACGAGCAGCCGGCGCTGTACCGGTAATCCGCCGTTTGTTCAACGGCTCAGGCCGCCCACCACGGACGCAGCGGGTACCAGTTGCCCTTCGGCAGCCCCTCCTTGTCGGGCTTGACGGCGAGGAACTGGTGCACCTGGATGCCGTTGAGCTCGAAGTTCAACTCGCACGCGGCCAAATACAGGCCGTACACCTTCGCCCGCTCGTAGCCGACCTGCTTGACGGCGTCGGCCCAGTTGGCCTTGAGGTTGGCGTTCCAATGATGCAGCGTCAGCGCGTAATGCTGCCGCAGGTTCTCCTGGTTGACGACCTCGAAGCCGGCGTCGTGCAGCGCCGACTCGATGAACCCGGGCGAGGCGAGGTCGCCGTCGGGGAAGATGTATCGGTCGAGGAACTCGTCCGTTCCGGGCCGGTTGTTCGGCTTGTCCTTGGAGATCGTGATCTGGTGGTTGAGCAGGCGGCCGGCCGGCTTGAGCAGCTTGAACATCTCATCGAAGTAGTGGCGGTAGTTCTTCGCGCCCACATGTTCCATCATGCCCACCGAGGTGATGCCGTCGAAGTCTCGTTCCGGCACTTCGCGGTAGTCCATCACGCGCAGCTCGGCCAGATCCTCCAGCCCTTCGCGCCTGATCCACTCCTGACCGTACTCGATCTGCTCGTGCGACAGCGATACGCCCAGTGCCTTGATGCCGCGCTTGGCTGCGGCGATGACCAGAGCGCCCCAGCCGCATCCGATGTCGAGCATGCGGTCGCCGGGCTTGAGGTCCAGCTTGTCGAGCACCAGGTCGATTTTGTTGCGCTGCGCGTCATCCAGGCTCATGTCGGGCGTGTCGAACACCGCGCACGTGTACGTCATCGACGGTCCGATGAAGTCGGCGTAGAACTCGTTCGACAGGTCATAATGGAAGCTGACGGTCTCGGAGTCGGCCTTTTCGGTGTGCGGGAACAGACCGGACTTGATGCGTTCGAATTTCGAGGGGCCTTCGGACTGCGGCACCTCCACCTTGTGGTAGCCGTGGCTGAGAACGGCCGCCCCCATGCGCGCCAGTTCGAGCGGAGATGGCTTTCGGATGTACGATGCCAGTTCGACGAGCTTGCGCAGCTGCGGATACGGGTCGGCCACGTCCAGTCCTTCGATGTCGAAGTAGCCCAGGATGTATGCGCGGGCCAAACCGATCTCGTTCAGGTTGCTCGCCAACTGATAGATGGCCTTAGGACTGGTGACCCGGACCTGCAGGTCGGCGTCTTCCGGCCCGAACGTCGATCCGTCGAAGGCTTCGATGCACACCGGCGCGTCCTCTTTGAGGACCGCCTGCGCCATTTCACTTACCAACATGGTTTTTCCACTGCCCATGTTTCGCCTCTTTTCCCAACGACTGTGACTTGCCGGGTATGGCAATCACCGTGTCACTGTAGTCCCGCGTCGTCATTTTTCGCGCTGCGAGGAAACAAAAATCGCTCACTATGCATGCATCGGGCAACCACTATGTGACCGGTCACTCTGAAAGCGAACATTTGGCGGATATATATGGACAGCGCGGCCGCGCCAGTCGCATTCCGCATGTGAATCGGAATGCGGCCAGCGGGACCGCGGTTTTCAGGATGATCCCGGACCAGCCGTCATGAGACGGCGTTCGTGTACTCCTTCAGGGATTCGCCGATGCCGCCGGACTCGCCAGACGACTTCAACGCGGTGACGTGCCCGTCGGTATCGACGCCAAGCACTCCGGAGATTGGGTTGATGGCATTGTAGGCGACGTCATATTCGTTGAGTAGCAGCGGGAACTCGGCGGTGCCACTCGCCTTCGCCTCGTTCAGCAGCGTGGTTGACGTCTCGCGTCGAACGATGCCGCTCTTGTCGGTGCCGCCCACCTGCGCGACCTCAATGATGTCGCCGACTTTCGCGTCGCCCTTGATGACTTTGGTGACACGCACCCGGGTGACGGTCTCCGGCACGCCCAGCGAGTCCATGTCGATGTCGTCCTCCGTCAGCCCGTATTGCGGGTTCGTTTCAGGCGTTCCGGACGTGAAATCGATCTCGGGATACAGGATGCGCTCGCGCGAGTCGAGCGGGACACCGGTGACCACCAGACCGGCGGCCTTGACGCCCTCTTCGGCGGAAGAGTAGCCGGGATAGTCGGCGGTGATGGACTCGGCGGTCTTCGCCGTGGTCTCCGTCGCGGTCTTCGCCGTGGTCTCCGTCGCGGTCTTCGCCGTATTCTGCGTCGAGTGGCCAGCGGTCGGAGAGCCGACGGAATGCATATGCACGGCGACACCTACCACCAGCGCCGCAACGAGCGCCACGACGGCGAGCGTGCCCTTGATGACGTTTGACTGCTTCATCAGTAACAGCTCCTCACGTAACTCATGTCATATGCCTGAGGCATACGGATATATCTTTCAATCACAGTTCAGCAACGGTATTCATCAGCGGCCAGACCGGTCGGCTGATTGATCCGTCGATTATTTTTTTCATATCAGTCTCCGATGTCCAGCATGCAGTGAATCCGCGCCAACTTCGCCGTTGACAGAGCATTGAGTAAAGAACAGCCGTTTTTATATAAAAAAATAAGAGAAACGCTGTAAATTCAACGTTTCTCTCACTTTTCATCAATGCCGCAGACCGGAATCGAACCGTTTTACTTAATCTCAAGTATTGATAGAAAGGGGCTTTGAAGACTTCATCACGGTTGCGGTGTTCAAAAAGTGTTCAAACGTTTGTTGCATACAAACTGAAATTTGTCATATCCCTATTTCTGAGTAGATTTTTTCGACAAACGGTGACTTATGTTCGATATACTTCTCAATATCAAATGGATAGAGCGCAGCGCCTTCTTCTTTAATTCTACTGTATTCACGCACAGCTTCCGGATGAGAACGCAAATATTCACGGAAAGCAATATGCCTTTTCAGTTCCTCAGAATCTCGCGGGCATACATATAGATGATGCTTCCGCAAATGGGTTTTGCCTTCATATTTAAATGCTTCCCGTCCGGCAATACCAAGGTTTCCTTCATGGTGATAGTCGATTCTTTCTAAGGCAGAGATTACAGCGTCAAGCATGGAGTAATCTTTAATGACGACATCAATATCAATAATCGGTTTCGCTGATAAACCATGCACTGAAGTGCTGCCAACATGTTCTATTGCAAGAGCCAGTTGATCAAGAGCTTCCTGAATTTCACTCTTGATTTCACAAAAATCCCGCGCCCAGTGTTTATCATAAGGTAGCACAACAACATGCTTTGTAATCATTCTCTTTACCTCCACAAATCCCGATTTGTCTGTTTCACAATGTCAATAAGAGGAAGAATAACAGGCTTACTTTTCAGAATCTTGGTATTTCATCATAAAGTGTTCAAAGGTGTTCAAACATTTTATATAAAAAACAGCTATGACCAAGGTAAGTATTTTCAAAGGCCGGCATCGGCATATACTGTGATCTATGATTACTACGTTTACTATTCGCAACGTCGCCAATGAAGACGGTGCCGCGCAGATCAGCGATTTCGGCGCTCACGTGCTCTCCTGGACGCCCGCGGGCGGCCATCCCGCCGTATGGCAGCCCAAGGCCGTCTATCTGGGCAAACCGATCCGCGGAGGCGTGCCCGTGGTACTGCCATGGTTCGCACTCGGTTTCGAGCATGGCGAAATCGCCGGTAAGAAGCCGAAGCACGGGTTCGCCCGCACCACTGTCTGGCATGTGGACGAGGACGCGACCGACGACCGACGCATCCGATACACGCTGTCCGACGCCGACGCGACGCCCGAACTGCTCGCCCAGCTGCATTCCGGGGTCTCCCCGCGGTTCCATGCGGTCTACGACATCGAAGTCGGCAAGGAGCTGACCATGACGCTGACCGTCACCAACGACGGTACCGAGCCGCTGCGCTATGAGACCGCGCTGCATACGCACTTCCATGTCGGCGACCTGACCCAGGTGAGCCTACACGGATTGGAGGGCTCCGACTATCTCGACGCCACGGTCGCCGGGTACCCTCCCCGCGTGCAGCCCGATGAGCCGGTGACCTTCGACGGCACCACGGTCGACCGCATCTACTACTCCACCGACACGTTGCGTCTGGATGACCCGGCATGGGATCGCGTCATCGTCATCGAGGCCCATGGCACGAAGCAGACCGTCACATGGAACCCGGGAACCGCGGCCGACACCGAAATCGGCGACATGCAGCCCGGCGAATGGCGCGATTTCGTAGCCATCGAAGCAGCCGCCTGCCGCGAGTATGCCATCGAGCTCGCTCCCGGCGAATCGCACGCGCTCACGCAGCGCATCAGCGTCGAGAACCGCTGAAAAAACCGATTCATTCATACGGCCGCCGCATCTGCCGGCGGCCGTCACCATCTCCGGCGGCAACCGTTCACAGCAGCTGATACAGCGCAGCGCTGGCGTTGGCTATCGCCGTCCACGACGAGCCGGAAGTCATGATGACGAACGCATAGTCGCCCTTGCCGGAATATACGATGCCCGCATCATGCAGGTACGAGTCGCGGAATCCGACCTTGTCGGCAACGGTTCCGTTGCCGCCGATGCCGGCCGGTATGCCGCTGCGGTACCGCTGCCGTTTCATCAGGCCGATCACCATGTCCCGGTCGTCGTCGTTCCAAATCTCGCCCCGATACAGTTTGGTCAGGATCAGCGCCAGATCGGCCGATGTCGTGCGCACGTCCAGATAATGCAATGTCGTGTTCTTCGCGCCGAGCGCGTTCGCCTGCTGCGTTACTTTGTCGTAGCCGGTGCCGTTATCGCGCATCAGCCATGCCTTGGGACATTCGTTGTCGGAATCAACGATCATCGTGGTCAGGCACTGCTGCAGCGTCATGCCGTTGAGCGGCGAATCCCATGTCATCTCGCCTAATTCCACGGCCGTCACCATCGAATGCGCCACGAACAGCTTGTACGTGCTCGCCGATGCGAACACCTGGGAGGAGTCGATGTCGACGAGTGTGCCGGCATTACTCAGATCGACCACGGAGACGGAATATCTCGCGCCGGAAAACACACCGGCCAGCGCGGCGGATGCCTGGGCAGTCAGGTCGCGTTCGGGCTGGGCCGGAGCCGGCACGGCCGCCTTGAACATGCTCCGAGACGCCGATTGGGAACGAACCCTGCCGGACCCCGACTTGTCGGAGAAACTTTCGTCGGAGGAGCCGTCATCGGCGACACTGCCGTCGGTGGGGTCGACCGTGGCACCGGACCGGGCCGCACCGGCTGATGAAACGCTGCCGGACGAGCCATCGCCATCGTTCGAGCACCCGCGCACGGACAATAGCACCACCATCGTCACCACGGAGAACATCGCGATCAGCACCGTCAGACGGCGGCGCACATACGTCAGCTCACGGGTGGATATTATTCGGCCGCCAGGCGGGTTCGACCGCCGACGAGGGCCGACACGACCGCCGGCATGCGTCACGATGCCGCGCAGGATACGTCCCATCCTGCGCCGCGGCGGGCGCATATGCTTTGCCATCGCGCACCTCCCCGACTGCTCACATCGACGCCCCCATTGTAACCCCCCGAACGCAGCTAGTCAGGGGCGAGCATCCACACCTTGGTCACCCGTCATGGCACGGCTAAGACAGGTCATATATACGACAGGTCATATATGACAGCCGGGCGTCGGCAGTATCGGCAGGTACGTC
>ERZ773138.1812-NODE-1812-length-18389-cov-8.913494_pt1 | contig 18389 bp, 12 predicted proteins | sample MGYA00511114_ERZ773138 | MGnify/ENA primary metagenome ERZ773138 (study PRJEB29015, sample SAMEA2737805) | human gut metagenome | biome: human gut; feature: human-associated habitat; material: faeces | place: China | collected 2012 ...
CTCCGCCACCGCCTGCTCCAGGCAGTTGTGCAGCAGCGTGTGGACGCCGCGAACCACTCGTGGACTGAGGCTGGCATCTTTCAGTGGTGGAAAGTTTTTGCGCTGAACCCGTCCGCTTTTCTGGAGATTGTTGTAAAACCGCTGGATCTGAATGGTGGTCAGCTTGTCCAGCGGGATGCTGCCGATTCCGGGGATGATGTGGTTCTCGATGTAGTTGGTGTAGTACGCCTTTGTGTTGGGCCGGATGCGGGGCTCGGCGTAGACCTCGTACCATGTCCGTACCCACAATGCCACTGTGTAGGTTCCCGCTTTGGATACATCCAGCCGCTGGCTTTCGCTGATCGCGGCTTTGAGTTTTTCCTTGACCTCGGCCTGCGTCTTGCCCAGCACGTTCTTGATGATCCGTTTTCCGCTCTCCGGGTCATAGCCCGCCGTGTACCGGCCCTCCCAGCGACCATCCTTGCGCTTTCGGATGTTCCCCTCGCCGTTTGCTCGTCTTTTCGGCATGGTATCAGCCCCTTTCGCAACGAACAATACCGTAACCAAGGGAACAAAGCCACCCGAAAGTCGAACTGTTATCAGAAAGTTATCATTTGCACCTCGGGGCCGCGCCGCCTTATCTTTGACTATTGCGGCGCAATTTTTGCGCTGCCGGAGGCGTTCTTCTTTGGTTACAGCGGTGCGATTTTCGAACGGTCAAGAAGCCCTTTCCACTGACTACAGCGGCGCAAAATATGCTTGCCTTGCACCATTGATCACGCGGTGTTGATTACCTCGATTTCCTTCCGAAACGGCCATAAGGCACCACTAAATTCCTTGGGACACCTGCGTTTGCGGAAACTAAGACGCCAGCCGCTCTGAAATTCCCTTCAAAAGGCGCCACAACCGACTGCGTTGAAACCCCCGTCAACTGCCCGCACTGCGGGCAGAAGTGATTGGGCAGAGCGTCGGTTCCGACGCCAGCCGTTTATCCTGCTTTCTTTTTCGTCCTCGAAAAAGCTGCGAAAAGCGCAGGAAACGCAGTCATACCAACGTATCCAATGCATCGGTCACACGGACTCCAACACCTCCGGCGCAAACGGCCCACGCGGCGAAACAGGGGCCTTCCCTCCCTCGTCCACAGCGGGGCTTTGTGCCGCCTGTGAAATTGCTCTGAGCGCCGCATTTGTAACCCTGATTCCGCCGCGCTTTTATATACATACATTTCCCGGTTCTCTGAGAACCCTCACCATCAGCAACAGCTCTATCTCAGACCATCTTTCATCCCAATTTTCAACTTCTCTCACAAACGGCCCACGTTTGCTTTCACAGGCGAAAGTGGGTACACACTCGGCTTCGCCAACAGGATCGCACACAGCGGCTTACACGCCGAAACAGGGGCGTTTTGGATGGGGGCGCTATTACTACCCTCGGAGCATTTCACACGTTTCGGAAACCCTGCGTGGCCAGGTGTCAGAACGGCAAACTTTGCCGCTTTTGGGTCTTGGTCGAAGGCACTCCTGAAGGACACAGAGAGCCTGCGGAACAGCGATGCGCTCTTATGCGCGTCGCTGTTCCGAGGCGTCGCAGCCCCGCTGGGCTGCGTGATCTGTTTGCAACTTGGTGATGTTGCTGTTTTTTCACTCTGTGCGCAGTACTTTCTGATCGTGCGAGGTGGGGGCGGTATCACTACCCTCGGTGCGTTTTGCGTGCCGCCGAAACTCCCGACGTCCGCTTGTCAAAGCGGCTAACTTGCCGTTTTCTGAGGTCGGGTGGTCATCATTGATTCCAGCGGTGCAAAATATGTCTCAACCCAAAATCTTGAGGATTGCAAGATTATCTTGATTTTTGCAACTTCTTGTGATATGGTGGATTTATTGGAATTCAAGTGAGCATACAGGAGTTATTATTATGCCGATAAGTTATAACAAACTTTGGAAACTGATGATCGACAAAAATCTCAGCAAAACCGAATTGACGCATTTGGCTGGGATCAGCACCAATGCTATGGCAAAACTGGGGCGCAATGAAGATGTTCGGGTGAATGTGCTGGAAAAGCTCTGCACCTCACTTGACTGCAAGCTGGACGATATTGTCGAGTTTGAATCAGAGCGAAAAAAATAATCCAAACAGAAAGGGTGTGACGGTATGGTGTACAGTGCCGAACTCTATGCGCATGATTTGGACAGGCAAGCGGCAGACGCGCTGAATCAGTTCCCGAAATTTGTAAAGTTACTGGAATCGTATTCTGCCAATTACGATGAAAAGGCTGCTAAAATCGACCTTCTATCGACCGCGATCCGCCTCAGCGAAAACCAGATGCCGGAGATATACGGCCTCTTGCCCCCGATCTGTGAGCAGCTTGGCATTGATACCCCGGAGTTTTATTATGTGAGAGACAAGCGGGCCAATGCGGCCACTTTTGGCAGCGTCCACCCTTGTGTCTATGTGACCTCCGGGCTTGTGAATAAACTTCCGTTCCATCTGCTCCCCAGTGTTCTGGCACACGAATGCGGCCACATTGCCTGCAAGCATTCCCTTTATCACTCCATTGCAGCGCAGTTGGTTGGTGGTATAGACCGAAGCCCGTTAGTGCGTATTCCGGCCATTGGCAAATATCTCACGCCGACATTAGTGAGGGCACTTTTATTCTGGGATCGTTGCAGTGAGTTGTCCGCAGACCGAGCTGCTGCTCTCTGTGACGGAACAGCGGACAAAACCATTGATGTATTGCTCCGGCTCAACGGCTATGGCAAGAATGTGGATCGGAAGGAATTTCTGAAACAGGCACTTGACTTAAAATCCTTTGTCAACGATTCACAATCCAACAAGCTGATGGAGCTGATGCTGGTGCAGGATGAAACCCATCCACGATTGGCCACCCGTGCCTATGAGTGTTATGAATGGTCGCAATCAACGCAGTACGCAGGAATTATTAACGGTACATTCACCTTGCGGGATAAGACGAAGGAGACCGCACAGGAGACAGCAGAGGAGGTTGTATCCGCTGACGCAAATGTCGAAGCGCCAAGCATTGATCGCCTGAATACAGAACTGGCCCGTGTCAATCAGGAGCTGGAGCGATACACCAATCATGCCGACAAGGCAGATTATGCGCTTGCGGTTGCAAGCGGTGTCCTTTCCGGTCTGGTGGACAGTTTATTTGTCGGAGACTTCTCGCTCAACTATGCAAATCAGTGGGGAAATCAGCAGGCTGAAAACCTGGTGCTAAACGTCGCAAAATATCAGGGTTATAGTGGGACTGAACCCGCACAGGCGATCAAGTATCTGGAGAATAAGTTCCCCATTGCCGCAGATAAGGCAACCGCTGCCTTTGGCGGAGGTCTGCAACACCATCTTCGTGACTTCTCACATCACCCAACACCTGTGGGACTGGTCTGCTCCATACTTACACAGTTTACCGGAAATGTGTACGGTACTGATGTTTCTGGCAAGTTCAAAGCCGTACAGCTTGCTGAGGACGGACTTGCTCTTGTTGGTAAAAGCATCCCTGAAAAGATCACATTCGGCGTTGTGAACTGGTTTTTCCATATGGTCAGCGATGTTGCCGGTTCTTCTGGCTCCGTCATGAAGGGCAGCTTTGGAACGGGCTTGCCGGGGCCGTTGGTGTCTCTTTTGAAGGAGTTTTCAGCAGCCCCGCTGTTCAAAAAGCAAAATGCTAAAGGGTATAAAGAGTTTTCCGTTTATATTTCCAAGCTGTTCAACGGAACGCTGCTGGGAGAGCGGAACGCAAACGGCGATCTGATTCCCCTCAAGTTTGATTTGCGCACCGAAATGGGTGTTGCCGCGCAAATTGGTCAGCAGACCATTCCGGTGATCATCAACGAATGTTTTGTCCGGGTGTTTTACTCCCTTCGGCGTCTTTTGGGGGAGCTATCCAGAGAAGATATTCAAAGCTGGGGCGAGCTGGATAAAATCAACTGGAACGGCATCATTCCGTTCCGCAATCGTACCGTAGACCGGATGCTCACCATTGCCAGCATGACCTTTACGGTGGCTGACACCGCCGATGCGGCCGTTCACGCCGCCATCGAATCCGGTGGGAATTGGGTTTTGTTCTCTGGCAGATTTGTCGCGCGATTCAACTATGTAGGTGCCGGGCGCGCCGCGCTGTCCATCGTTCGTGGGGTCTCCAACGAGAAGAAAGAAGCGCAGCTCATTCACGAGAAAATGATCCTCTCCGAGGCGAAGGCGGCTCTGTTCCTCAAGCAGCTTCAGGCGTTCAAGGAACAGCTCGATTGGAAGGTCAGCAATTATCTTGCGGAGGATATTGAGGGCTTTATGGCCGGATTTGCGGATATGCAGCAGGGCTTGGCAAGCGGCGATTCCAACCTCGTGATCCGAGGAAATGTGACCATTCAAAAGGTTTTGGGACGAGAGCCGCAGTTTGCCAACCAGAAGGAATTTGATGAACTGATGGAATCGGATATCCCGTTGGTGCTTTAGGGGAGGTAGCGCAGGCATGGAAAAAAAGAAAATTGGAGAAAGCCTTGCGGGAGCTTGGCAAAAGGCTACTGACGCGGCCAAATTAGCTAAACTGACTGTGCAGGATATGACGGCAGATGCCAAGCAAAGCCGCGGGAAAAAGGCACAGCAAAAAGCGGATGCTCAAAAGGTGCCGGCAGCGAAGGATGAACCTACCGCCGTGGAGCCGCTGGAAAACGCCGCGCCGGAAATCCCGTGCATTGCGACCCGAAACGCCCTTCAGATCATCTACTATCTGATGGCGGCGGATGGGGCGGTTTCCCATAGCGAGGAGGAAACGTTCGATGCCATCGGCGCAGAGCTTGACCCAAACTTCTCCGCCAGTAAGCCTGCCATCATTAAGAATTGTCAGGCAAAGTTGGAAAAAATCATCGACCCGGAGGACTATTACGATGTTTTGCAGGACGGCGTTGAGGACGCCATCCTCTCCTCGAACGTGGTGGCAGATACGTTTATTACGCCAAAGCTGCTGGTGTGGGATCTGCTGACCATCGCGTACAGTGATGAAAGCTATGACGAGCGTGAGCGAAAGCTACTCAAATATATCGTGCGGAAGCTGGGCGTCGATAAGGCGGTCTTTCTGGAAATGGAAAGCAGTATGCTGACCATACTGGACATTGAGAAAGAAATCGCATGGATCAAAACCACAGATCAGCCGTATTTGACCATTGAGGCACGGATAAATGAACTTATGAAACGCAAAGCGGTGATTTTTGAAAGCGTCAAGGATCTGATCACGCTTTGATGGGAGGGGAAGAGAATGCCGTTACCGCTTTTGTTTGTCGGTATTGCCGCTGCCAGCGGAATGCTTGGGATTGGCGGTGCCGTAAAGGCCGGTGTTGATACCAATAACGCCAAGCGAATCAACAAAAATGCCAACGAACTCGTTCAGCAATCGACCGATCACTTAAATGCCCAGCGGCTTGCCTGCGGAAACGCACTGACGCGGCTGGGGGCAGAAAAGCTGTCCGTCCTAAACGGAACACTGCCTGCGTTTCTGGATGTATTTACGCAGATCAAAAATGTGGATTTCAAGGAGACGGAAGGGCTGGATGAACTTCATCGGCTCCATATTGACGAGCAGGAATTTGTGGAGCTTCGCGGCATGGCCAACTTTGCAGGCTCCATAGCCGGTGGCGCGGTTGCCGGAACAGCCAGCGGCGCATTGGCCGCCTTTGGTGCATACGGTGCCGCGCAGGCGCTGGCTTTTGCCTCCACCGGCACGGCAATTTCCGCGCTGAGCGGCGCCGCGGCGACCAACGCAACGCTCGCCTTCTTTGGCGGAGGCTCCCTTGCCGCCGGTGGTCTTGGCATAGCTGGCGGTACAGTTGTGCTTGGTGGGCTTGTGGCGGGCCCCGCCTTGCTGGTCATGGGCTTAGTAGCCGGAAAGGCGGCCCAAAAGGGGCTTGAAAAAGCCTATACCAATCGTGCCGAGGCTATACAGATCGCAGCGCAGCTCAACACCGCATCCCTGCAATGCGAGACCATCCGCAGACGAACCTATATGTTTTATAATTTGCTGTCCCGTCTGGACTCCTACTTTATGCCGCTGATCCACAGGATGGGCGACATTGTAAAGATCGAGGGCGATGACTACAGTCAGTACAGCGCCGAATCCAAAACAGTCATTGCATCCTGCGCCAGTGTGGCCGTGAGCATCAAATCCGTTTTGGACACGCCGCTGCTAACGGATGACGGATTGTTGACGGATGCGTCCGAAGAAACCGCAACAAATATCGAAGGCTTCCTGAAAAATATGAGGATTCCGTATTGACCCACTTTTGACCCAGAATCCGAAAAAAGCGGGCAGGGCTGGATGGAAACAATGGAAAAATCCGCCGAACGAATGATGGCAAATAGCACAAATCGGAGCCGAAATGGCTCCGATTTGTGCTTGAGACTGCCTCATAACCCGGAGGCCGTAGGTTCGAGTCCTGCCTCCGCAACCAGAAAGTCCTGAGACCGGTCGGTTTCAGGACTTTTTTCTAACCTTTTGGCAGTAATTAGAAAGCGCAAAATAACGCTTTCTAACACTTTTCTAACATATTCCGGCAAAAGGCTGTTTTTGGGCACAAAAAGCAATCATAATAGAGAAAGTAACGCTCCCAAGATCAAGATGATCTCGGGAGCGTTTTTTCGTTCAGATGACGGCGATATATGGCCATAAGACAGGTTCAGTAGAATGCTTCTCTTTCTACTCATCCTACGTTGTGGGACATTTAATGGGAAGTGCCTGCCTACTTGGTCAGAATATTCGGCAGCTGCGCGCGCAGGGCGGCCACGCCCTCGGCGGAACCGAGGTCATAGCGCCCCACCATGCTCAAAACCGCCTGCAACGAGGTCTTCGGATCACACCAGAGGTCCGGCTCATAGCCTTTGCCGTCTACATTCTCCATATTGTAGATGAAGTGGAACGACTGACCGAACTGGAAGCCGATGCCGGAGTTTGGAAGCGTCCAGCCTCGCACATTTCCGACCAGCTGCGCGCCTCTCGTCGGGCCGCCGATCACAAGGCAGTTGTCAAGTGTCCTGCAATAGGTCACGATGCTCTCGCCGGCGGAGCCGGACATGCTGTCTGTCAGAAGAAGAATCGGAGTGCTGTTTTCCAGCAGCTTTCCCTGAAACAGCTCATAGTCCTTATCGCCTGTCCGGAAGGCGGCAAATTCTTCACCCAGGTCCGCGTAGGCTTGGATCCTATCGAACATAGCAGTGCCCCAGTTGGAGATAATCGTTTTCTGTTCGGGTTCTTCTCCCGTGTAGCTTTTCAGCCAGTTTTTGATAAAGTCTTCATCGCCGCCGCTGTTGGAGCGGGCATCAATGATGATGAGCTTCGCGTTTTTAAGGTCAGAACCGGTGCGGACGAACTCGTCCATTGTCTCCTCATAATTCCAGTCAAACCTGCGAATCGTTATCAAGGCAATACCGTTTGATTTCAGATAATGATAATCCGGAACCTGCGAACCGTCTTCCAGATAGGACTGGCTCAGCGACCATGTGACCGAAACCATTTTGGTCTCAGCGCCCTTGGTCAGGGTGATACTGTCTGCCGTATGCGCAGCCGTCGCGGGACAGAACTGACGCAGGGAATAGCACACTCGGCCGCTGCCGTCAAGATACGGCTTCATTTCGACATTCGCGTTGCCGCAGGAGGTATAGTACCACTTCTCGTTTTCCCCCAGCAGATAGTACCCGCTTTCATCCTTGCCAAAGCTTTGACCGCTGTAATAGTAAAGATACTGAACGCTTTTTTCAAAGGCCGGTTCATACCGCCCGGCGATCGAGAAATGTCCGTCCCGAACGAAAAGCAGGTGCGAGTAAATGAGCGAGACGAGCTGGTCCCACTTGATCGTCTGATAGGATGCAAGCTCTGCACGGATGGCATCTTCCGCCTTTTGGAACGTCTCCTCACCGAAATAGTAGTAAGCGCCGTAGGAGTAATGCAGCGCGCGGAAGAACAGGTCCACATCCTCAAGCGCTTCCGCGCGCGTAAGAACCGCCTTGCCGGGATTGTTCAGATTTTTCAGGCTGTCGATCTCTGCCTGCGTGATCTCGACCTCGCCGCGGTGATGCTGTAAATATGCTTCAAAGCCGTCGAACGACTCTTCCCTTGCCATATCGGCGCGGCGCTTCTCGTTCACGTCCTTAAGCAGTTTTTCAAATGCGTTTTGGTAGACCGCTGTGGAACCCTTGCTCAAAACGATGGCAGTATTGCTGTCGGCGTCATAATCGACGGTAAAGCCGAGCGCATCGCCGAGGTCGCGCAGCTTAAAATAGTTGTTTCCCCCGATGTTGTAGACAGAAAGACCGTCCGCAGCCTTTCCGTCGATCAAAACGGACTGCTTGCTGACAACGGCTGTTTTGGACTGATCCCGCCCGCGCGCAAGCTCGCCGCCGACAGGGGTATATTCCTTCCCGGAAACGACCGTGACCGCATTGCTTTGCTCATCGAACGAAACGGAAAAGCGGCTGTCCGTCTTGCTCAGGAGCTGCGCAAGATCGCGCAGCTTGAAATAGTTGCTGCCGTCGATGTTGTATTTGTCACAGTCTGCATCGACACCGTCGACTGACAGATTTTGCGGCGAAGCCACCACATTCGCGGCGGAGGCATAAGACACGGCAATGCAAACCAGGAGCAGCGTCAAAATGATGGGCAATCGCTTTTTCATGGATGATTCTCCTCTCCCTTATCACGCTTTCGGTGCGCCGCTTTCAAAGAAGCGTTCCCCGTCAGAGCAATTTTTCACTTTAAGGGTAGCATACTCCATCGTATGCTGAACGCAAATTTTGCATAAAAGCGGTATCGCCCGTCTAAAGGCGACCGATAGCTTCATCCGCGGCCTTTCAGCCGAGCTTCTGCGCAAGGTCCTCGAGCGCGGCGGTCATCGCCTCTTCAAACGAGGGGTGCGGACGCATGGCCAGCAGGAATTGATCGACCGTCATGTGGTTGGCGAGCGCCTGCGAGACGCCGCCGATCATGTCGCTCGCATGCTCGCACATGAGCTGCGCGCCGAGAAGCTCGCGTGTTTCGGCGTGGGCGACGAACTTCATAAAGCAGCGGCCCGGGTCGGCGATGAGCGTCTTGGCGTTGTCGAACATGACGTGTTTGCCGACCTTGACGGGGATGCCCGCCTCCTTGGCCTCGGCCTCGGTGAGGCCGACGACCGCGATCTCCGGACGGCAGTAGATGCAGCTCGGCACGACGGACATGGATGTGTGATTTTCCCTTCCGTAGAGCAGGTCGACGCAGGCGATGCCCTGCGCGGTCGCCACATGGGCGAGCTGAATTTTGGCCGAGACGTCGCCGATGGCGTAGATGTGGGGGATGCTCGTCTCGTAGCGCTCGTTCACGGCGATGCTGCGGCGGTTCATCTCGACAGAAATGCCATCCGCGAACAGGCCGTCGCAGTACGGGCGGCGGCCGATGGCGCAGAGCACGGCCTCGCCGGAGACGGTCTCGCTCTTTTCCTTGCAGGTGAAGTTGACGGCGATATCCTCACCCGTCTTCTCGACGCTCTGGACCATCGCGTTCGTGAAGACCTTCACGCCCTGCTTTTTGAGGATGAGCGCGAGGCTCTGGCCGAGCTCCTTGTCCATGTTGGGCAGCAGGCGGTCCATGCCTTCGATGACGGTCACTTCACAGCCGAGGTCTGCGTAAAACGTCGCAAACTCGATGCCGATGACGCCGCCGCCGATGATGACGATGGAGCGGTACAGGTGGTCGCACCCCTCAAGCAGCTCGTCGGAGGTCATCGCGAACTCAAGTCCGGGAATCGGCGGGCGGGACGGGACGGAGCCGGTGGCGATGAGGATATCGTCGCAGGTGTAGTCGTTGGCACCGCCCTCGGCGTCCGTCACGCGGACAGCGCCGGGTGCGGTGATGAGCGCCGTGCCGCGCAGAAAGTCGATCTTTGCGGTCTTGAAAAGCGATTCAATGCCGGAGGACAGCTTTTGCGAAATTTCGCGCTTGTAGGCAAAAATCTCCGTCATGTCGGCGCGGATATCGTCGGTGTGGATGCCGGCGTGTGCGCCGTGCTTGGCGTCGTGGAATATCTGAGAAGAGTGCAGCAGCGTTTTCGTCGGGATGCAGCCGCGGTTTAAGCAGGTGCCGCCCGCTTCGCGCTTCTCGACGACGGCGACCTTCTTGCCGAGCTTGGCCGCATGGAGCGCGGCTTCGTAGCCGCCGGGGCCCGCGCCGATGACGATGAGTTCATAATGAGCCATAATAGTTCGTTCCTTTTTGAGAGCAATGCCGCCGACTTTTCGGCGGCATTGCGTGATGTTAAGATATGCGCTGCCTTCGTCAGGCAAACTGATAACGTAAAACCATGTTGCGCGCCGCGCCGACCTCGTCGAGACGGCGGACGGGCGTGGAGTGGGGAGCGGTGTGGAGCGTCTCGGGATCGGAGTGCGCGAGTTCAAAGAGCTTGCAGTAGATGCCGCAGACCTCATCCATGGTCTCTTTGCTCTCAGTCTCGCAGGGCTCGATCATGAGCGCCTCATGGACGATGAGCGGGAAGTACATCGTGGGCGGGTGCAGGCCAAAGTCGAGCATGCCCTTGGCAAGGTCGAGCGCGGAGACGCCCGTCTCCTTGTGGAGATCGACAAGCGACATGACGAACTCGTGCATGCAGATCTCGTCATAGGCCATGGTGAAGGTATCCTTGAGCCTGACGCGCATGTAGTTCGCGTTCAGCACGGCGTTCATCGCCGCCTCGCGGATGCCGGACTTGCCGAGCGTGAGCACGTAGGTCAGCGCGCGCACGACGACGTCGAAGTTGCCGTAGAACATCTTCACGCGGCCGATGGACTTTTCGGGGGATGCAAAGCCGTACTTGCCGTCCTTTTTGACGACCAGCGGGCCGGGCATGTACTTTTTGAGGAATTCCTTGCAGCCGACCGCGCCTGCGCCGGGGCCGCCGCCGCCGTGCGGTGTGGCGAACGTCTTATGCAGGTTACTGTGGATGCAGTCAAAGCCCATGTCACCGGGACGGACGACGCCCATGACGGCGTTGAGGTTCGCGCCGTCGTAATAGCACAGGCCGCCCGCATCGTGAATGATCTTCGTGATCTCGAGGATGTTCTTGTCGAAAATACCGACGGTGTTCGGGTTCGTCAGCATCAATCCCGCGGTGTCGGGGCCGACGGCGGCGCGCAGCGCGTCGAGGTCGACGCAGCCGTCCACGCCGGACGGGATGTTGATGACCTGGAAGCCGCACATCGCGGCGGTCGCGGGATTTGTGCCGTGGGCGGAGTCGGGCACGATGATCTTCGTGCGGTTAAAATCGCCGCGGTCGGTATGATAGGCCTTGATGAGCAGAACGCCCGTGAACTCACCGTGCGCGCCCGCCGCGGGCTGGAACGTGACAGCGTCCATGCCGAAGACCTCGCCAAGCTCAGAGCCTAACGTGTGCAGCGCCTCGAGCGCGCCCTGCGCGGTCTCGATGGGCTGGAGCGGGTGGAGCTGGGTGAAGCCCGGCAGCGCCGCCATGTCCTCGTCGATCTTGGGGTTGTACTTCATCGTGCACGAGCCGAGGGGATAGAAGCCGTCGTTCACGCCGTGGATGCGCTTGCAAAGGGCGGTGTAGTGGCGGGTGAGCTCGTTTTCACTCACGTGGGGCAGGTGCAGCGCCTCGCTGCGCTCTTCGGGGAGCTGATATTCGGGGACGTCACACTCCGGCATGAGGGTCATGCCGCGGCCTTCGACGCCAAGTTCAAAAATGAGCTTCATTTACAGCACCTCCTTCACGATGGCGACAGCTTTGTCGAGCTGCGACTTGGAGACGAGCTCCGTCACGCACCAGAGAATGCCGCCCTCGACCTCTGCGCCGCCGAGGATGCCCTCTGCTTCGAGCGCGTTGAGGATCTTCCTGCGGCAGTTGGGGCATTCGACCTCGGTGACGAACTCGTGGAAGAATTCACCCTTGTACTTCAAGGTGCAGCCGATCTTTTCAAGTTCAGAGGCGAAATAGTGCGCCTTCGAGGTGCAGAGCCGCGCGCACTGCTTCATGCCCTTTTCGCCCATCGCGGCCATGTAGACGCCGGCGGCGAAGGCGCATAGCGCCTGGTTGGAGCAGATGTTGGAGCTGGCCTTTTCGCGGCGGATGTGCTGCTCGCGCGCGGACAGCGTCAGCACGTAGCCAACCTCGCCGTCCACATCCTTCGTCTGGCCGATGATGCGGCCGGGGAGCTTTCTCGTCATGGCGGACGTCGTGGCCATGAAGCCGAGGAACGGGCCGCCGAACGCCGTGTCGAGGCCGAGGGGCTGACCGTCGCCGACGGCGACATCCGCGCCCATCGCGCGCGGCGTGGGCAGAATGGCGCAGGCGATGGGGTTCACGCCCATGACGAACTTGGCGCCCGCGGCGTGGACGATCTCACCGGCCGCCTTCGCGTCTTCGATCTGGCCGAAGTAGTTCGGCTGCTGGAGGTAGAAGCACGCGGCGTCATCGCCGAGCGCTTCCTTGAGCGCGTCGAGATCGGTCCTGCCGTCCTTTGCGGGGACGACAAAAAGCTCGGTATTCGAGGCGAAGCAGTAGGTCTTCATGACCTCGATGACCTGCGGATGGGCGCAGGCGGAGACATAGGCCTTCGTGCGCTTGCGGTCCTTGCACATGGGGATCGTCTCGGCTGCGGCGGTCGCGCCGTCGTAGTGCGAGGCGTTGGAAACGTCCATGCCGGTCAGCTCGCAGATCATCGTCTGGAATTCAAACGTACCCTGCAGCACACCCTGGCTGATCTCCGCCTGATAGGGGGTGTAGCAGGTGACAAGCTCTTCGCGGGAGGTGACGGACTTGACGACCGACGGGATGAAGTGGCGGTAGGCACCTGCGCCGCGAAGAACGGTCTTGAAGACCTTGTTCTTTTCGGCCATGGCGGTGACGGCCTCGCGCACCTCAAGCTCGCTCAGGCCCTCGGGGATGTTCAGCCCGCCGCTCCGCAGGAGCATTTCCTGCGGGACGGCCTTGTACAGCCCTTCCAGGCTGTCGACCCCGATGGCGGCGAGCATTTCTTCCCGTTCCGCAGCCGTGGTGGGAACGTAAGAGCCCATCTCAGCCCTCCTGCGCGCAATGCGCTTCGTAAGCGGCGGCGTCAAGCAGCGCCTCAGTGTCGGTCACGGGGGAGACCTTGATGATCCATGCGCCGTAGGGGTCGGAGTTCAGCGTCTCGGGCGCGTCGGCCAGCGCTTCATTGACCTCGCAGATCGTGCCGCTGACGGGACAGACCACGTCGGAGACCGCCTTGACGGACTCGACGTCGCCAAAGCTCTCGCCGGCGGTGACGCTGTCGCCCTCGGCGGGCAGGTTGATAAAGACCACATCGCCCAGCGCATCCTGGGCAAAATCAGAAATGCCGATCACGGCGACGTCGCCGTCCATCTTGACCCACTCGTGGGACTTGGAATACTTCAGCTCAGCGGGAAAATTCATCATGTGTTCCTCCTTGAATTTGATAGAGTTGTTCTTATGTCAATGTACTTAGCGCTCCAGTTTGTAGAACGGCATCGGCACGATCTCCAGCTCGACCATGCGGCCGCGCACGTCGGCGTTGAGGTGCTTGCCGATCTCGATATCTTGGGCGGGGATATAGCCCATCGCAACGCCGCAGCCGATATAGGGTGCGAACGTGCCGGAGGATGCCCAGCCGATCTTTTCTCCGTCCATCGTGTAGAGGTCGCAGTGCTCGCGTACGATGCCGCGGCCGACGACCTTCATGCCGATGCGCTTCATTTTCGGCGCGCCGAGCGCGACAAGCGCGTCGCGGCCGATGAAGTCCTTACCCGTGAGCTTGCACGGAAGTCCCGCCATCTTCGGCGTGATCTCGTCGTTCATCTCGTGGCCGTAGAGCGGCATCGAAGCCTCGAGACGCAGCGTGTCGCGCGCGCCGAGTCCGCAGGGGATCAGGCCGTACTCCTCGCCCGCGGCGAGCAGGGCGTGCCAGAGGTCAACGGTGTCCTCGGCCCTGCAGTAGAGCTCAAAGCCGTATTCGCCGGTATAGCCTGTCTGGGAAACGAGAGCGTGAATGGTGCGGCTGCCGAGGTCGAGCGGAACGTTGTCGATAAAGGTGTAATACTTCGCGGGAATGTACTGCTCCGCGCAGAGCTTTTTGAGAATGTCGCCGGACGTTGGTCCTTGCAGCGCGACCTGTCCCCAGTCGTCACCCTCGTCGCGGTAGTCCACGTCGCCGAACAGATGGCTCTCGACCCACGCGGCATCCTTGTCGCGGTTGCCCGCGTTGACGACCAGCCAGTAGTCGTCGGCGGCACAGCGGTAAACGATGAAATCGTCAATAATGCCGCCCGCGTCGTTGCAGAACATGGCGTACTTGATGTCGCCGTCCTGCATGGTGGAGATATCCGCGGTGATGAGCTTCTGCACGTTTGCGACCGCGTCGGGGCCCTTGAGCCGCAGCTCGCCCATGTGCGACACGTCAAAGAGTCCCGCCTTCTGCCGCACGGCCATGTGCTCGGCGAGCACACCGGTGGGATACTGCACGGGCATCAGAAAGCCGCCGAACTCAACGATCTTTCCGCCCGCGTCCACATGGGTCTGATACAGGGGTGTTTTCCTTTCCATAAGCTGTTTCCTCCTCTATTATCATTTTTGAACGATAGTATAAAAATGATTAAAATATGGCATAGAAAAAAGGCACAAAGTCCCCCTTGGAACTTTGTGCCTCCGTTTTATGACCTGAGAGTTTCCCTGACACAGCATATCGCATCCTGCAGGTTGCACCTTCGGCGTGCGGCAAGCCGCACTTTTCGGAGCGTCGTCCGAGTCCGGTCCTTTTGCCTGAGAGCTTCTGCGTTCCCCTTCGGCGCCGCGGCAGATATTCCGCGGTCTCTCCCGTGACCCATCATCCGATCACCTTATCCACTTACCTTTTTAAGGTAACACAGGCTGCGTGCTTTTGTCAAGAAAGATATTTTGTCGTTTTGCCGAAAAATATGCAGGTGCGAGAGAAGGGCTGCTTTTCGGACGTTTTGTTACCAAACGCTCACGCGCGTCTCCGGCGCGGTCCACATCCCGTCGCCGGGCTGGATACCATAGGTCGTGTAGAATTCCGGCAGCGTCTGCAGTACGCGGTTGCAGCGCAGCTTATCCGGGGCGTGGACGTCGGTCACGGCCAGATACTCGCGCATCTGCCGCGAGGTCGTGGACGCCCAGGTGTTCGCGACGGCGCGGAAGAGCTTGTCGAGGTCGGGGTGGTCGAGCTTCTTCGCCGCCGCGACGATGCACTTTGCCGCGCCGAGGTCGGCCACGTTTTCGGAAATGGTCAGCGCGCCGCTGCACGCGATGCCGGGATAGGCCTCCTGCCCGTCGTACCATTCGGCCACAGCCTGACACTTCTGCCGGAAGGCGGCGTAGTCCTCCGCCGTCCACCAGTCGGCGGCGCTGCCGTTCTCGTCGAACTTCGCGCCGTTGTTGTCAAAGGCGTGGGTGATCTCGTGGGCAATGATGTAGCCGATGCCGCCGAGATTCTCCTCCCGGCTGGCGTTCACGTCGTAAAGCGGCGATTGCAGAATGGCGGCGGGGAAGGTGATGTCGTTGGCGCTGGGATTGTAGCAGGCGTTGACCGTAAAGGGCGTCATGATCCATTCGCTCTTGTCCGGCGCGTCGTTCTGGTGGGCGAGGACATCCTGCTTCATCGCCATCTGAATGGCGATGACGTTGGAGAAGAAGGAGCCGCCCTCGGCGGGGGACTTGATCTCCGCGCGGTCAAGACAGCTTTCCCAGCTGTCGGGATAGCCGACCTTGACGCCCATGGTGTCGAGCTTCTTCACGGCCTTGGCCTTGGTTTCGGCGCTCATCCAGTCCTGCGCCAGAATGCGCTCCTTGTAGATGGCGATGAACTCGCCAATCATCTCCTCCACGTCGGCCTTGGCTTTGGCGGAGAAGTATTCGTCCACATAGGCGCGGCTGAGGTAATCCGCCAGAAGCGCCTGCACCTGCTGCGCCGCGATCTGCTCATTGCTCTGGCGGGCATCTACGCCGTAGTAGGCCAGCACGAAGTCGAAGTACGCGTCCATAAATCCCTGATTGAGCGATGTGGCCACGCTTTGCAGCAGCGCCAGACGCGCCGCGGTCTTGAGCAGGGCAAGGTGGGCGTCGTCGTAGAGCGCCGCGGCTGCCTTCAGCGCGCCGACGTCGCTGACCATGATCCGCTCCGCGTTTTCAATGCCGCTGGCGGCAAGAACGGCGTCAAGGTCCACGTTCGGCAGCAGCGTCTTGAGCTCGCCGAGCGTGAAGAGGTTGTAGGTCTTGTCCACGTTGCTGTAGTCCTGCGGGTCGAGCGAGGCCGCGGAGATCGCCGCCTCGGCGTCATAGAACGCAGCGACGCGCTGCGCCGCCTCGTCCGCGCCAAGGCCGGAGAGCGTCAGCAGCGATGTGAGATATGTGGTGTAGGCGCTCCTTTGCGCATCGGCGCCGTTGACGTAGAAGTCCTTGTCCATACCCGCGCCGATGAGCGAGAATGCGGCGATCCTGCGGCTCGAATCCGCGAGGTCGGTCGTCAGGCCGAAGCCGAGGAGCATGGACAGCCCCAGCTCCTTCTGCATCTGCGCATCGACGCTCACCAGCTCGTCGAGCGTTTTGGCGTTTTCGATGGCATCAAGGTACTTCTGAATGGGCGCGACGCCGGCCCTCTCGCGGCCCTCGGCGTCCATCACGCAGTCGTAGAGCGCCTTGATCTTCGCCTCGGCGGTGCCGGGAGTCTGCTCATGCGCGTCGATCTCGCGGATAAGCGCCGCGATCTGCTCGTTGACCGTCAGGCTCAGGCCGTAGAACGGACCGTTGATGGACAGGCCCGCGGGAATGTCGGAGCCGTCCAGCCAGCTCTTGTTGACGGCGGCGTAGTAGTCGTCCTTGAGGTTCGTGCCCTTGGCGGCGTAGGCGCGGCGGAGCAGCGTCGAGAGTGCTTCGGCGCTCATAGCCTCGTTCTCGTCGCCGTCCGCAAGGCCGGCGGCGAGAACGGGGGAAAGCTCCTCCGCCGCCCATGCGGGAACATTCGTCAGGCTGCTTGCGGGCAGCGCCATGCGGGCGTTGTCCCCCACAGGGACGGCAAAGCCGCCGAAGGCGCGCGTGAGCATCACCAGCGCCTGTGCGCGTGTCAGCGTGCCGTCGAGCGCAAGGCTGCCGTCGGGATAGCCCTTGAGAATGTCGGACCGCTGCACGCCGGGGTTATAGTCCTGCGCGGCGGAGAGCAGCGCCTGCGCGGCCTCGCCGCGCGTGAGCGCCGCCGCCTGCACGGGCGGCGTGCCGAGCGCCAGCACCAGTGCGAGCAGCAGCGGCACAAATCGTTTTTGGAATTTCATCATGTCATCTCTCCTTTGGATGCTTGGATCGTTTAAATGCTCCGCGGCGTTCTTCCCTTCGCCGCAGAGAACGATATTGTAGAGCCCTTTCTCATTTTTGTCAAGTGTTCAAAAATAATCCTGAAGCAAATCAACGCTGTGCGCGCTCTTGCAAAGAGCGGCGGCTTCTGCTACACTGTAAGCAGCCTATTGGGATGCGGCAATGCCCGCGAAGGAGAGAAAATGGAACAGACCAATAAAGGGTTGAGCGGCAATCAGCTCAAGCTCTTCGCCATGCTTGCCATGACGGTCGACCACTTCACCAGTGTGATCTGGCCGGATTATCCGCGGGACTGGTGGATATTGCTGTTGCACATCATCGGCCGCATGGCCGCGCCGATCTTCTGGTTCATGGTGGCCGAGGGCTACCACTACACCCGTAATCTGAAAAAGTACGCAGGACGGTTGCTGATTTTCGCCGTCATCGGGCATTTTGCCTACAATTTTGCCTTCGGCATCCCCTTTGTCCCGCTCAAAACCGGCGTATTCAACCAGACCAGCGTGATGTGGCCGCTCTTTCTCGGCATCGTCGGCCTCTACACGGTGGAGCGGCCCGAGCTCAAGCAATGGCAAAAGACGCTTGCCGTGGTCGCCCTTACGCTTCTCGCCTTCCCGGGCGACTGGAGCAGCATCGCCGTGCTTGCCATTCTGGAGATCGGGCAGAACCGCGGCGACTTCCGCCGCCAGATGACGCGCATGATGCTCTGGGTCGCGATGTACGCGCTGATCTACGCTCTCTTCATCGACCCCGTCTACGGTATACTTCAGCTCTTCGCCGGGCTGACCATTCCGCTGCTCAAACGCTACAACGGCACACGCGGCGCGGGCCGGGGCATGAAATATCTTTTCTATCTCTACTATCCCGCGCACCTCTTCCTCTGCGGCCTTGTCCGCATCCTGCTCTACGGCAACGTCGGCGTGATGGTCGGCGGACAGTAAGGCGCGATACCGGCAAAAGGGGAGCTCCCATACGAAACGTATGGGAGCTCCCCTCAGCTCGTCGAAAAAGTCCGGCTGGAGCTGGGCTTTTTCTGATAGATATGGTAGAATGGGC
>ERZ773138.1819-NODE-1819-length-18327-cov-4.922285_pt1 | contig 18327 bp, 2 predicted proteins | sample MGYA00511114_ERZ773138 | MGnify/ENA primary metagenome ERZ773138 (study PRJEB29015, sample SAMEA2737805) | human gut metagenome | biome: human gut; feature: human-associated habitat; material: faeces | place: China | collected 2012 ...
CTAACATGACCTTCATACAGTTGATTTTTCATATCCGAATGTTTCGTATTGTGTTTCTTCTTTTGGGTCTGTTTTTGGTTTTTCTATTTTTACTGTTGTTGGTTCATTTATGTTGTTTGTGTTTCCTTGTGATAGTTGTCCATATCCGTTATATCCCCATACCCATACTTGTCCTTTTGTGTCTAATGCTGAGTAATAGCTGTCTCCTGATGCTATCTCTACTATGTTTTTTAGGCCTGATATTCTTGATGGTGAATTTCCTGATATGTTCCATACGCTTCCGTCTTCTGCTAGTATTAGTTGTCCATGTATATCTACTGCTTTACTATAGAATTTCATTTTTTCTGGCTCTTTGTTGTATCCATATCCCCAAATATAGATTTCTCCTTGTTTGTTTATTGCCATACTTGTGTTTTGATAAATATACACTTTTTCTATTTTTTCTAGGCCTTCTATTCGTGTTGGGATAGATTTTGATTCTGTTGTGTTATCTCCTAGTTGTCCATATCCATTATATCCCCATGAATATACATATCCTTCATTATCTAATGCTAGGTTGTAGTAATATCCTGCTGCTATGTCTTTTATGTTGTTTAATTCTATTTCTTTTTCTGTTGTTGTTGTTTGTGTTGTTCCTTCTGGTGTTTCTATTTCTTTTGTTTCTTTGTATTTTCCTTTTTCGATTTGTGTTGGTTCTGTAGTTTTTATTGAACTTATTGTTCCATTTCCCATTTCTCCTTGTGTGTTGTTTCCCCAACTCCAAATTGTTCCATCTTGTTTTAGTGCTAGTGTGTGTATGTGTCCTGCTTCTATTTTTTCTTTTACTTTTTTGTCTTCTGCTATAACATTTATTACTACTCTTGTTTCGTCTTCTGTACCTTTTGCTGTTACTGTTATATATGCTTTTCCTAGTCCTGTTGCTGTTACTTTTCCTGTTGTTTCTTCTACTTTTGCTACTGTTTCGTCTGATGATTTGTATGTGAATCCTTTGTTTTCTATTTCGTCAAATAATAGGTTGAATCCATATACTGTTGTTGGATTTATTTGATAATTTGGATTTGATAGTTTTAATGTTGTTTCACGTTCTTGTAGTTTTACATATTGTGTTGATATTGTTACCATTTTTGTTTTTGATGTTGATGAACCATCTCCTAATTCTCCATAATTATTATATCCTATACTCCATACTGTTCCGTCGTTTTTTGCTAGTTCTGTGTTATAGATTCCTCCTGATACTATCATTGCATCTGTGAAGTCATTTCCATCTTTGTCTTTCATATATACAGGTGTTTCTTTTGTCGTTCCTTTTTGTGTTGATGCTAGTTGTGAGTAGTTGTCTAATCCCCATGCAACCACTTTTTCTTCTGATGTTATTGCATATCCTGTATAATATCCTGTTCCTATTGATGTTATGTTTTTTAATGTTCCGTCTGGTCCTTGTAATTGTTGTGGTACTGCTCCTCCTGCATTTGTTAGTTGATTATTTGCATTGTTTCCAAATCCCCATACTGTACCATCTAATAATAATGCTATTGTGCTGTTTGTTGGACTTGCTGATATGTCTGCTATGTTTTCTATTGTTTGTAATTTTGTGAATTGTGTTTTGTCTCCTGTTGTTCCGTCTCCTAAGTTTCCATAGCCATTGTATCCTGCTGCCCATAGATGATTGTTATTGTCTATTGCGAATGTTGATACATTTCCTGCTGCTATTTTGATTATTCCTTGTAAATTGTCTACTTTTACTGGTAATGTTCTATAGTCTGTATTTCCTAAGCCTAAGTTTCCATAACCATTATAGCCCCATGTGTAGACATTTCCATTTTTGTCTAGTGCTACTGAGTATGAGTCTCCTGCTGCTACTGATACTATGTTTTCTAGCACTCCTTCTCCATCTGGTGATTTTACTTGTTGTTTTTGTAGTGTTATTCCTGATGTCTTGCCATTTCCTAATTGTCCATATCCATTATGTCCCCATGTCCATACATGTCCATCTGTGTCTACTGCTATTGCATGTGTTGTTCCTAATCCTATTTGTACTATGTTATTTATTCCTGTGTATGTTGGTAGGATTTTACTTGATGTGTCTCCAGTTCCTAATTGTCCATTTCTATTATATCCATATCCCCAGATTTCTCCATTTGCTTTTAGTGTTAGTGTTGCATAATTGTTGCTTTCTATTTGTGGGAATGTTACATCTTCTTTTCCTAATACATATACATCTGCTGATGTTGTTTGTCCTGATATTTTGTCTGTTACTGTTAGTGATGTTTTTCCTTTTTTTACTGTTTTTATTGTTCCTGTTGTTTTGTCTACTGTTGCTATTTTTGTATCTTTTATTTCATAAGTAAAGTCTGTGTTGTCTACTTTGTTGTACAATAAATTGAATCCTTGTGACATATTGACTTTGGCATTTTTAGTGTTTCCTATTCCTTTTATTCTTATTGGTGTTTCTTCAAATAGTAATATTGGTTTACTTATACATACAAATTCTTTTTGGTTTGATACTGAACTGTTTCCTAATTGTCCATAGTTATTTTTCCCTATTGTCCATACTTTTCCATCTTCTCTTGCTACTACTGTTGTTCCTTCTCCTGCTGATACATTTATTATTTTGTCTATTGGGTCTTTTTCTTGTGAGTATTTTAATGTGACTGGTAATAAATTGTTTGTAGTTGTTCCATTTGAAGATTGTGCATAACTATTTATTCCCCATGTTATAGCTGTGCCATCTTCTTTTGTTGCTATTGCATAATTTAATCCTGCTGTTACACTTTTTACTCCTGTTAGATATGTTGGTGTTTCTGTTGTTCCAGTTTCTGTTGTTGTTGTGTTTATTTTTTCTATTACTTTTTCGAATTTTGTGCTATTTTGTTTTGTGTTGTTTCCTAAATTTCCATAGCCATTATATCCACTTGCATAAACTTCTCCTTGTTTGTTTACTGCTATTATTGTTTCTTTTTCTGCTGCTACATCTACTATGTTTTCTAATGTTAATACTTTTCTTGGTAAATATACATTTGTTGTTGTTTCATTTCCTAGTTGTCCATAATAGTTATATCCCCATGCATATAAGTTTCCATCTCCATCTATTGCTGTTGATATTTGTTCTCCTGATTCTATTTTTGTTATGTTTGTTAAACGTATTTTGCTTGGTTCACTATTACTTGTTGTTGTTCCATTTCCTAATTGTCCGTTTCCGTTATAACCCCATGTATATACAGATCCGTCTTTTCCTATTGCCATTGAATGATATGCTCCTGCTGATACTTTTTCTATGTTTTCTAGGTTTGGTATTTCTTTTGGTAATAGTGTGTTTTCACTTCTTCCTAGTTGCCCATAACTGTTTGAACCAAATGAATATATTTTTCCGTCTTTTGTTACTAATAATGTATGATTGTATCCTGCTGATATGTCTACTACATTTTCTATGTTTATTTTTGTTGGTTTATATCTGTTTGTTTTGTCTCCTACTCCTAATTGTCCATATCCGTTATATCCCCATGTCCATACTGTTCCGTCTGATTTTAATGCTACAGTAAAATCTTTGCCACTTACTGTTTTTGGTATTGTTATATCATCTTTTTTTAATACTTCTACTTCTATTAGTACAGTATTTGGCAATTTGTTTGTTGTTACTTCTATTTTTGTTGTTCCATATGCTTTTCCTGTAACTAATCCTGTGTTACTTACTGTGGCTATTTTTTCGTCTTGTGTTTTGTATGTTATTTGTTCATTTGTTACTTGGTCTAATAATATGTTGAATCCTAAGTCTGTGTTTGCTTCTATTTGTTTTGTTATATTTTTTGTGTCTAAGTTTAATTGGATTTTTCTTGTGTTTACTTTTAGGCTTGCATCTGAAATGCTTGTTGGCTCTGTTGTTGTACTTGTTGAGTCATCTCCCATTTCTCCATTTCCATTATATCCTACTGTATATACTAGTCCTAAATCATCTGCTATTGCTGATGTTTGATATGATGGATTTTTTGTGCTTGCCATTGTTATTATATTTTTATCTTCTTGTACTTTTGTTAAGTTTGTTCTTGATACTGCATTTTTTGTGTATAGTTGTCCATAGTTGTTATATCCTGCTATATATATTCCTGCTGTTGTTGTTTGGTTTCCTGTTGTGTCTGTTGTAGTTGTTGGTTTTACTGATATCATGCTTGAATATCCATTTGCTTCTATATCTTTTATTCTTGTTACTACGTTTCCTTCTGTGTCTATCATTTTTGTTGGTAATATTTTTGTTGTTGTATCTCCTATTCCTAATTGTCCATATCCATTGTATCCTGTTGCATATGCTGTTCCGTCTTCTGTTAACATTATTGTGTGTGCTTTTCCTGCTGATACTTTTTGGATGTTTCTTAATATTTTGTTTCCGTCTTCTGTTTTCATTTGTTGTGGTAAATAATATGATGTGTCATTATTTATTCCAAATTGTCCGTTTCCATTATACCCTACACTCCATACACTTCCATCTGCGTCTAACATTGTTATATAACTGTCTCCTGCTGATATTTGTATGATGTTTGATACTTTTTGCATTTTTACTGGTGTTGTTTGGTCATTATTATTTCCTATTCCAAGTTGTCCATAGTAGTTGTATCCCCATCCATATACTTTTCCACTTTCTGTTAGTGCATAAGATGTATGTACATTTGCTGTTATTGCTATTACTTTTTCTGGTATTCCTGTTACTTGTTTAAATTCTGTTTCTGATTGTGTTGTTCCTGTTCCTAATTGTCCATATCCATTATATCCTGTTGTCCATACTGTTCCATCTGATTTTAATACTAGTGTGTGGTATGCTCCTGCTGCTACATCTATTGCATATTCTGTTTGTGTTGTGTCTTTTGAGTCATAGATGTTTGTTTTTCTTGGTTTTATTTGTTTATTTGTGTTTCCTGTTCCTAATTGTCCATATTTGTTATTTCCCCATGTCCATACTTCTCCATTTGCTTTTAATGTTACAAAGTGGTTCCATCCTCCTACTATTTTTGCTGCTGTACGTCCTTGTTCCCCATTTACTTGGACTTTTACTGCTGCATAACAGTCGTTTTGTTTGTTGTATATTCTTATATATGTTGTTCCTACTCCAGTTGCTGTTACTACTCCGTCTTCATCTACTGTTGCTACATCTGAATCTAGTGTTTTGAATTCACAGTTTCCTTGGTCTATTGTGTTATATAATAGGTTGAAGCCTGCTGATACTGTGTATTTTATTTGTTCTCCTGTGTCTCCTGCTTTTTTGTATTTTATTAATTTTGGTGTTGCTTCTAGTTTTACTTGACTTATACATATTTTGTTTATTGTTTTTTCTGTTGTTCCGTTTCCTATTTCTCCATAGCCATTATATCCTACTGTATATACCATTCCGTTTTGGTCTACTATTGCTCCTGCTTGGTAACATTCTGATGATTCTTTATGTGTAGTTACTGCCATTGTTAATATGTCTTTATCTGTTTCTACTGGTGTTGCATATGTTTTTCCATTTGTGTCTTTTGTGAATAATTGTCCATAATTGTTGTCTCCTATTACATACATTCCTTGTGGTTTTCCTTTTTCGTCTTTTTGTCTTGATATGTATGTTGTGTCTCCTGCTGCTGTTATGTGTTTTGCATTTGATATGTTTTGAATTTGTGTTTGTCCATCTTCTGTTGTTATTTGTTCTTTTACTTGTTGTATTTTTGTTGTTTGTGATGTTGTTCCTAGTCCTAGTTGTCCATATCCATTATATCCTACACTCCATACTGTATTATCTTCTTTTATTAATACTGTGTGGTCTCTTCCTGATGCTATTTCTCTTACTCCATATAATACACTTCCGTCTGTGTCTAGCATTTGTGTTGGTAATACATTTTCTGATTGTGTTGTTCCTGTTCCAAATTGTCCATTACTATTGTATCCTGTACTCCATATACTTCCATCTGCATCTAGCATTGATATATGGTACTCTCCTGCTGTGATTTGAATAATGTTTGATACTTTTTGCATTTTTACTGGATATGGATTTGCATTTCCGCTTGTTGTTGTTTTGTTTCCAAATTGTCCATAATAGTTATATCCCCATGAGTATATACTTCCATCTGCTGTTAATGCATGTGATGTGTATTTTTCTGATACTATTTGTACTATGTTTTGCAAGTATCCTATTCCGTTTTCTCCTTTTACTTGATGGAATTTTGTACTTTTTTCTGTATTGCCGCTTCCTAGTTGTCCATATCCATTATATCCTGTTGCCCATACTGTTCCGTCTTTTCTTAATATTAGTGTATGATATACCCCTGCTGCTACATCTATTGCATCTGTTATTTCTTCTTCTTGTGTTGTTCCGTCTTCTAATATTTTTTCTGCTTTTATTTTTTCTGGTTCTGTTCTATTTATTGTGTCTCCTAGTCCTAATTGTCCATAATTGTTGCGTCCCCATGTCCATACTGTTCCGTCTGCTTTTAATGCTATATAGTGGTTGTATCCTCCTACTATTTTTGGTTGTACTTTTCCTTCTTTTCCATTTACATTTACTTTTACTGCTGCCCAAATGTTATTTTCTTCATTATGTACTTTTATATATGTTGTTCCTACTCCTTGAGCTGTTACTACTCCTGTGTTTTCGTCTACTGTTGCTATATTATTGTCTAATGTACTAAATTTGTAGGTTCCTCCTTCTATATTATCTTTTATTAAATTAAATCCCATTGTCATTTTATATGATATTTTTTCACTGTTTTCTCCAATGTTTTTATAGTTTATTGTTCTTGGATTCACTTTGATTTTTAGTTTGCTTATACACCATGGAGTTGTTAAATGTTGTGTTGTTCCATTTCCCATTTCTCCATAACCATTATATCCTACTGTATATACCATTCCGTCTTGGTCTACTATTGCTCCTGTTTGGTAACATTCTGCTGCTTCTTTATGTATTGTTGCTGCCATTGTTAATATGTCTTTATCTGTTTCTACTGGTGTTGCATATGTTTTTCCATTTGTGTCTTTTGTGAATAATTGTCCATAATTGTTGTCTCCTATTACATACATTCCTTGTGGTTTTCCTTTTTCGTCTTTTTGTCTTGATATGTATGTTGTGTCTCCTGCTGCTGTTATGTGTTTTGCATTTGATATGTTTTGAATTTGTGTTTGTCCATCTTCTGTTGTTATTTGTTCTTTTACTTGTTGTATTTTTGTTGTTTGTGATGTTGTTCCTAGTCCTAGTTGTCCATATCCATTATATCCTACACTCCATACTGTATTATCTTCTTTTATTAATACTGTGTGGTCTCTTCCTGATGCTATTTCTCTTACTCCATATAATACACTTCCGTCTGTGTCTAGCATTTGTGTTGGTAATACATTTTCTGATTGTGTTGTTCCTGTTCCAAATTGTCCATTACTATTGTATCCTGTACTCCATATACTTCCATCTGCATCTAGCATTGATATATGGTACTCTCCTGCTGTGATTTGAATAATGTTTGATACTTTTTGCATTTTTACTGGATATGGATTTGCATTTCCGCTTGTTGTTGTTTTGTTTCCAAATTGTCCATAATAGTTATATCCCCATGAGTATATACTTCCATCTGCTGTTAATGCATGTGATGTGTATTTTTCTGATACTATTTGTACTATGTTTTGCAAGTATCCTATTCCGTTTTCTCCTTTTACTTGATGGAATTTTGTACTTTTTTCTGTATTGCCGCTTCCTAGTTGTCCATATCCATTATATCCTGTTGCCCATACTGTTCCGTCTTTTCTTAATATTAGTGTATGATATACCCCTGCTGCTACATCTATTGCATCTGTTATTTCTTCTTGTGTTGTTCCTTTTTCTGATGTTCTTTCTGCTTTTACTTCTTCTGGTTCTGTTCTATTTGTTGTGTCTCCTAATCCTAATTGTCCATAATTGTTGCGTCCCCATGTCCATACTGTTCCATTTCCTTTTAGTGCTACATAATGGTTGTATCCTCCTACTATTTTTGCAAATGTTAGGTTTCCTTCTCCTGTTACATTTACTTTTATTGCTGTTGTTAAGTTATTGTTTTCGTCTTTTATTTTTATATATGTTGTTCCTATTCCTGTTGCTGTTACTTTTCCTGTATTTTCGTCTACTGTTGCTATTTTTGTATCCATTGATTTGTATGTATTTTTTGAGTTTGGTACATCTTTTCTTATTAAGTTGTATTCTAGTGTTTTGTTTATTGTTATTTGTTTTTGCTCTCCTACTTGTTGTAGTGTTATTATTTTATTGTCTACATTTATTTTTTTCTTGCTTATACACCATGGTGTTGTTAAGTGTTGTATAAATTCACATCCCATTTCTCCATGTCCATTATATCCTACTGTATATACCATTCCATCTTGGTCTGCAATTGCTCCTGTTGACGCACTTCTGCTTCTGGTTACTGCTACTGCTATTATGTCTTTGTCTGTTTCTACTTTTGTTATACGATTTTTTGAATTTTGGTCTTTTGTGAATAGTTGTCCATTTGCATTATATCCTATTACATACATTCCTTGGTTTTTTCCGTTTGAGTCTTTTTGTCTTGTTATTATTGTTGAATCTGATGCTGCTTTTATGTGTTTTGCGTCTTTTATTATGTTTCCTTCTTCATCTGTTATTGGTGTTAATACTTTTTTATCTGTTGTTGTTCCATCTCCTTGTTGTCCACAGTTATTATATCCTGTTGTATATACTGTGTTGTCTTCTTTTAATGCTATTGTATGGTATGCTCCTGCTGATATTTCTTTTATTTCTTTTATTTCGTTTCCATTTGCATCTACCATTTGTTGTGGGAGTATGTTGTGTGTTAAATTGTTTTGTCCTAGTTGTCCATTATCATTTCTTCCTGTTGCCCATATACTTCCATTTGATTCTAGCATTATTAGATTACTTTCTCCTCCTGAAATTTGTATTATGTTTGATATTTTTTGCATTTTTACTGGATATGGGTTGGTTTCACTTGTTGTTTTGTTTCCAAATTCTCCATAATAGTTATATCCCCATGAATATACTTTTCCATTTGCTGTTAATGCATATGTTGTATGTCCTCCTGCTGTTACTTGTATTATGTTTTCTAAGTATTCTCCATTTGCATTTAACTTTACTTTATGGAATTTTTTTTCTTTATTTGTTGTTCCATTTCCTAGTTGTCCTTTATCATTATATCCTGATGTCCATACTGTTCCGTCTCTTCTTAGTATTACAGAGAAGTTTCCTCCTGCTGCTATGTCTATTGCGTCTTCTATTTTTTCGTCTTTTTTGCTTCCATCACTTAATTCTATTTCTGCTATTGCTTGTGTTGGTTTTATTCTGTTTGTTTCGTCTCCTACTCCTAATTCTCCATTTGTATTTATTCCATATCCCCATACTGTTCCGTCTCCTTTTAGTGTTATAAAGTGGTTGTATCCTCCTTCTATTTTTGCTAATGTTTCATTTCCTTCTCCATTTACATTTACTTTTACTCTTGCTGTTATGTCTTTTTCTTCATCTTTTATTTCTATATATGTTGTTCCTAGTTCTTGTGCTGTTATTATTCCTGTGCTACTTACTGTTGCTATTTTATTGTCTAAGGTTCTAAATGTTACTTTTGGTATTAATTGATTGTTTGTTAATATATTAAATCCTAATTTTTCTGTGTATTGTATTTGTTTTTGGTCTCCTTTTGTTTGTAAGTTTATTGTGTTGTTTTTACTTACATCTATTTGGTTGTTTTGTATACACCATGCTTTTTTTAAGCTTTCTGTTGTTCCATTTCCTATTTGTCCATAACCATTATATCCTACTGTCCATATTTTTCCTGTTTGGTCTATTATTGCTGATGTTTGTACACTTGTTGATTTTGTCATTCCTGCTGATAATATTTGTTTGTCTTCTTGTGTTTTTACTAGTTTTGTTTTTGTTGTTGTATTTGTTGTGAAGTCTTGTGCATAGTTTGAATATCCTGTTACATATATTCCTTTTCCGTCATTTTTTATTGCTATTGTTAGATATCCTCCTGCTTTTATTGTTTTTACATTTTTTATTGGCGCATTTGTTTCTTCTTCTAACATTGGTGTTAATTTGTTTGCATCTGTTGTGTTTCCTGTTGCTAGTACTCCATAATTGTTATATCCTGTTGAGTATGCTTCTCCATTGTTTGTTACTACTAATGTGCAATATTCTCCACAGCTTACTTCTTTTATTTCTCTTGCTATATCTGTTCCTGTTGTATTTATTATTTGTTGTGGAGTTGTTCTTCCTGTTTTGTCTCCTAATCCTAATTGTCCTTCATCATTTCTTCCTGTTACCCATACAGTTCCTTCTGCTGATACCATTGCTATATGGCTTTTTCCTGATGACATTTGCATTATACTTGGTATTCTTACCATTTTGTATGGTTCTATTGTTGCTGAGCCTGATGTTGTACTGTTTCCAAAATTTCCATAGTCATTTAATCCCCATGACCATATTGTTCCGTCTTTTTTTAGTGCATGCATTGTATTTGCTTCTGATGATATTTCTATTACATCTGTTATATTTGGTACTTGTTTAAATTGGTTTGTTTTTTCTGTGCTTATTCCTGATGTTCCATATCCACTATATCCTGTTGTCCATACTGTTCCGTCCTTTTTTAGTATTGCTGTATATTGATTTCCTGCTGTTATGTCTATTACATTTTCTATATCTACTTTTGTTGGTTCTGTTCTGTTTGTTGTATCTCCTAGCCCTAGTTGTCCGTTTCCATTATATCCCCATGTCCATACTGTTCCATCTGATTTTAGTGCTACAAAGTGGTTTTCTCCTCCTACTACTTTTGGTTGTGCTATTCCTCCTTGTACATTTACATTTACTTTTACACTTCCATATATTTTGTTTGTTTCGTCTGAGATTTTTATGTGTGTTGTTCCTATTCCTACTCCTGCTATTTTGTTTCCACTTACTGTTGCTATATTTGTGTCTAATGATTCATATTTTAAATTTATTTTTATCTCGTTGTTTATTAGTGTAAATCCTGTACTATATTTTGGATTTATACTATTTGTTGTTCCCTGACTTATGTTTACTAATGGTTCATCTGCTACTATTTTTGAATCACTTATACTGTATGGTATGTTTGATGATCCTATCAATGTGTTTCCTAATTCTCCATTTCCATTGTATCCTACTGTATATATTCTTCCTAATTTGTCTATATATGCTGCTGTTTGCTTGTCTTGCATTTTTGTTGCTGCTATTCTTTCTATTCCTATTTCTGTTTTTATTTTTGTTAGTTTTGCGACATCTGTTGTGTTATTTTGGAATTGTTGTCCATAATTGTTGTATCCTGCTGAATATAATTCATTGTTGTTTGTTATTATATATGAACTATAGCCTGCTGCTTCTATTGTTTTTACATTTGTTATTTCTTTGTCTGTGCTGTCTTTCATTGGTTTTAATAAATTTCTTGTTGTTGTTGTTCCGTCTGCTAGTTGTTTTGTGTTGTTATATCCTGTTGCATATACTTTTTCATCATTTGTTAGTACCATTGTGTGATATCTTCCTGTTGCTACTTGTTTTACATTTTTCATGTCGTCTGTGTTGCTTGGATTTCTCATTTTTTGCCATTTTTCTACTGAGTTTTGGTTGTTTCCTATTCCTAATTCTCCTTCTGCGTTGTATCCTGATACATATACTTCTCCATTTTCTGTTAGTGCTACTGCATGGTATTGGTTTGCTGATATTTGTTTTATGCTTTCTAAACTTGTTTTTACTGGTTTTAATTGTGTTGTGGTGTTTCCTATTCCTATTTGTCCATATGTGTTATATCCCCATGAGTATACTTCTCCATTGTTTGTTATGGCATATGTTGTGTTTCCTCCTGCTTCTATTGCTTTTATATTACTTAGTTTTCCTGTTCCTTGTTCATCCATTACTTGTACAAATATTTTTTGGTTTGTTGTATTGTTTTGTCCTAGTTGTCCATATTCATTATATCCTGTTGCCCATACTGTTCCATCTTTTTTTAGTACTACTGTGAAGTTTCCTCCTGCTGCTATGTCTATTACGTTGTCTATTCCTAGATATGTTGGTTCTTTGCAGTTAGTTGTGTTGTTTATTCCTAATTGTCCATATCCATTATATCCCCATCCATAGACTTTTCCATCTGCTCCTAGTGCTATAAAGTGGTTGTATCCTCCTTCTATTTTTGTTTCTGTTATTTTGTTTCTTAGTGTTTCGTTGTTTGCAGCAGAAATAGTAATGCTCATTTTTGGCATTATTGCTTCTTTTACTTTGTTTATTAAATTTATTCCTGGTTCTGTTGCTAATCCGAATAATACTGCTGATATTATCAACATTACTATTGCTCCCACTATCATTTTTCTTTCTTGTCTGCTCTCGCTTTTTCTTTTCATGTTTTTCTCTCCTTTTTTCTACAAGTAATATATATTTATTATATTATTTTTCTTCTTCTATTTTCAAACTGTGTTTTTTTATATTATATATATTTTATTTATTTAAAAGCTACGGAAATTGATGGTTTGTTTTCTAAACTTTCCTTTTTTACATTTGTTTTATTTTTGTGTTACAATTTCGTCTTTTTTTTGCCTTTTTCGTTAGGGATTGCTGCTTTTCGACGTTTTTGTTTAATCTTATTTTTTCGTTTTTTTTCGATATTTTTTTATGTTTTTTTCGGTTCTTTTTTTATTTTTGTTGTTTGCATTTTTGTATGCGTTTTTTTGATCAATGGTTTGACATATTTTAAAATGTGTGCTAATATATATTTAGCAATTGCAAGTAAGTCTAAAAACGTAACTGACAAAAAAAGACTAGGAATGTCTCTCAAAACATTTTTCCTAGTCTTTTTGTTTTTGTTATTTGCTTAAATGTTTTACTATGTAGTAAATCAATATAAGTTTTAACAAGTCTAATATGTCATTCACGTAACTGACCCTCCTTCCTGCCTCTTAGCAAGTCGGCATGATTATATTAATATATTTGTTTTATATTGTCAATTAACTTATTGGTTTATATACTATGAATTTGTTTATTGACATATAATAAAATGTGTGCTAATATATATTTAGCAATTGCAAGTAAGTCTTTCAAAAAATGAACCTAAAAAAGACTAGGAATGTCTGTCAAAACATTTTTCCTAGTCTTTTTCTTTTGCTAATTACTTAAATGTTTTACTATGTAGTAAATTACTATAAGTTTTAGCAACTCTAAAAAGTCTTTCATTTTATAAATGAACCTCCTTCCTGCCTCTTAGCAAGTCGGCATGATTATATTAATATATTTATTTTATATTGTCAATTAACTTATTTGTTTATATATAATATAATTTTTATATTTTTGTTTACTTTTTATGTTAATTGTGTTATAATTGATGAGTATTGTTTTGATTTTTGCATATACTATGCTTAGATTTTAAACTTTAATTTTATTTGAAAGGATGTTTAATTATGCAGTTTTCCATAAAACCTGTAGATTTGCATCATTATGAGGTATTTATGCTTCATCCTGTGCAATCTAAATTGTTTGGTAAAACTCATGAAAAAACGTATATGGGTTCTGCTACTATTAGTCTTAATGGTGAGAACATTGACATATATTGTGAAGATAATCGTATGAAAAATTATTCTACTGCTATTGGTGAACAAACTTATTCTATTTATATGAATAGCCTTAGCTCTTTGAATTAATTTTATGCATGGCAAATAGACCTGAAAACGTGATTTTTTAAAAATTTTGGCACTTTTCAAGTCTTTTTTTGCCATTTTTTCAATTTTTTTTAATTTTTTTTAATTTTTTGCATGCAATTTTAAATTATATGGTATTAGTTCTGTTATATGAGAAAATACCAGGTTTATATATTTTTTTCTCATACAACAGTTACTTTTACCTATTTTATATAGCTATATATTTCTGCTTATAAGAGATTTACCAGGTTAATATATGTCCCTTATTTCACAGTTTTTTTACTTTTATAGGGATATATGTGCTTTATATGATATAACCGGGTTTATATATCTATCATATATTGCAGCTATTCCTATTTTAGTATGTACTTGCTTGTTTTACAGGATATAACCGGGTTTTATATATCTATAATGTAATAACAAACTTTCCTTTTACTTTAGTATTGTACTTGTTTGCTTTTCAGAATATTACCAGGTTTATATATATCTATTCTGAATTGCAAACTTTCCAACTACCTTAGTATTGTACTTATTTACTTTACAGGATATTACCAGGTTTATATATATCTACCCTGTAATAGTAAACTTTCCTTGCTTTCTAAACTTATTTGGATCCTTTTTATTTAGTTTTTCAAGCGCTTGCTTTATTAATTATTTTTATTTTAACATGTTTTTTTATTTATTTGCATTTCTGCTTTTTTATTTTTATATTTGTTTTTATACTTTTTTTCTTTTGCTTTTTATAATTTTGTTGTTGCTTTAGTTTTTTATTCTTAGCTTTCTTTTGTTTTTTGATTTTACTTTAGTTATTTTTTCTTCTATACTTTTCTTGTGTTATCTTTCTTAGTTTTCTTTTGCTATCTTTTTTTAGTTTTTTCTTTGGTTGTATTTTTTATTACTACTACTTTGTTCTGTCTACTTTCTTATTATATTTTTTTCTTTACTAACATATTTTTCGTGCTCTTTTTCTTCTTGTTTTTTTCTAAACTTGGTTTGGGGAAACCTTGTTTATTTCTTTTTTTCTTTTCTAAACTTGGCTGGGTGCCTTGTTTAGCTTTTTCTTTGTTCTTTATTTCTAAACTTGGCTGGGGTGCCTTGTTTAGCTTTTTTATTTTTGCTTATGTTCTATAAATGTATTCTTTTGAATCGTAGTCTACTACGAAACTTTCTTTTTTGTCGTGTACTGTAAGGTTTACAGTTTTCTTGTCTAGTTTCTTACTGATTGATTTTGATAATACTATTTTGTATTCTTCTTCTTTGTATTTGTTGTAATATTTGTTTAAGTCTAATTCTCTATTGTCTTTTGTTACTTTTTCTTTTCCTACTAAGACTTTTTCGTCTCCTTCTTCAATGTAAATTTTTACATTGTTTCTGCGTTTAGCTAATACAATTATGATAAATGCTAAAGCTACTAGTGCTAATAATAATCCTAATATGTTTAATAATCCTTGTATGTTTATTGTTCCTTTGTCTTTTGGTGTATTGTTGTTATTATCATTTGTTCCTGGTACCATTGGTACTTTGTTTTCTTCTTGTGTATTTTTGTTGTTTTCTTCTTGTTTTGTTTCTTCATTTTTGTTTTCGTCGTTTGTTATTTCTTCATTATTTGTTTCTTCTGTTTTTTCATTTTTATTTTCTTCTGTTGTTGTTTCATTATTTATATTTGTTGTATTTTTATTTGTTGTACTTGGTACACTTGGTGTAGTGTTTGAAGTACTGTTATTGTTTTTATCTGTTGTGTCTGGTTTGTTATTGTCCGTATTTGGTTTGTTATTGTCTGTATTTGGTTTGTTATTGTCCGTGTTTGGTTTGTTATTGTCTGTGTTTGGTTTGTTATTGTCTGTGTTTGGTTTGTTATTGTCTGGTTTTTCAGGATTTGTTTGAGCTTCTTCTTTTACTAATACACTGAATTGTGCTGTAAATCCTTCGTAAGTTACTGTTATTACTTGCATTCCTGTTTTGTTTTTGTCATATCCTGATACCATGTTTGCTGTTATTTTTATTGTTGTTGTTCCACTTTCTTTTACAACATTTAATGTTGCTCCTGTTAAGTCTATGTTTTCACCTTTTTTGTATTCTAGTTTATTAGGTAATGTCTTTATTGATATTCCTAATGTTTTGTCTTTTACTGTTATACTGTAGTTGTATTTTTTGTTATTGAATGTTACTGTGATTTGTTTTGTACCTGGGGTTGTACTGTTAAATCCACTTATCATGCTGTTTGTTAATTCGTATTTGTTTCCTAGTTTTCCACTAGCGTATATTTCTGTTATTGATCCTCCTGCTAAGTCTATGGTGTCTCCTATTCTATATTCTTTCTTTGTAGGTGCTACAAATTTTGTGTCTTTTATGTAGTCTTCTCCTACTGTTACTTTGAAGTATCCTTCATATTTTTTGTTGTCTTCACTTGTGTATGTTACTTTTAACATTTGTTGTCCAGGTTTTGTTTTATCATATCCTGTTACCATCTTGTCTGTTAATGGAACTGTTTTGATTGTTCCGTCTTCCATATGGATTTTTACTGTTCCACCTGCTAGGTTTAAGTTTTCTCCATATTTGTAGTTTGTTTTTGTAGGTGCTATTACTTCAATATGGTTTATTGTGTTTATTACTGCTACTTGGAATGTTTTTGTGTATGTTTTTCCGTCTTTAACATATTTTACTGTTAGATTTTTTGTACCTGGGGTTGTACTATCAAATCCGCTTATCATGTTATTTGTTAATGCTATTATGCTTCCGTTTGCTCCACTTGCCATTTTTTCTGTAATGCTTCCGCCTACTAAACTTAATGTTTCTCCTATTTTGTATTCATTTTTAGTTGGTGGTGTTAGTGTTATGTCTTTTACATAATCCACTACATTTACAACTGTTGTGAATTGTTTTCCTTCGTAATTTATTGTTAATGTTTGGTTTCCTAGTTTGTTTGGATTATATCCACTTATCATTCCTGATGTTACTGGAACTGTTGTGGTTGCTCCACTTTCTTTTGTTACTTTTAGGCTTAATCCGCTTAGGTTTAAGTTTTCTCCATATTTGTAATTTGTTTTGAAGTTGTTGTTTTCTAAGGTGATTGTTTTGATTGCGTCATTTACTGTTACTCCAAATGTTTGCTTATGTACTTTGTTTTCACTGTCTGTGTATGTTATTGTTATTGTTTGTGCTCCAACTTGTGTTTTATTATATCCACTTATCATACTTGGGGTTACTGATATTGTTGTTGGTGCATTTGGTTTTGATGCCATTGTTATTGTTATTTTTGCATCTGATAAGTCTAATTCTTCATTATACTTATATGTTATTTTGCTTGGTGCTGTTATTACAACACTTGCTATATAATCTTTTACAGTTGCATTAATTGTTCCAACTGTTGTTCCATTATATTCTACTGAAACTGTTTGGTTTCCTAATTGTTGTTTGTTATAGTTTTTAATCATGTCTTTTGTTACTGGTACATTTTCGTCTCCACTTAATTTGTGTACTACTATTACTAGATTTGTTACATCAATTTCTTCGTTGTATTTGTAGTTTGTTTTTACTGTACCTGTTTGTTTTAATGTCATTCCTGTTATTGTGTCGTCTAATGTTACTTTTAAGTTTGCTGTGAAGTCTTGTCCGTTTGTGTAACTGTCTGTGTCTGTGTCTTTATATGTTACTGTTAAGTTTTGATCTTGTGTTGTTGTTGCTGAGTATCCTGATACCATGCTTTCTGCTAGAGTTTCTGGGGTTTGTGCTCCGGCTTTTGCATAGGTTACAGTATATTGTATGTTATTTGTTTGGATCATTTTACTTAATGTGTCGTTGTATTTTCCTGTTACACTTGCTGGGTTTATTGTTATTCCAGTTACATAGTCTTTTACTGTTATTGTTAGACTTGTTTCTTTTCCTCCATATATAACCTTAATTGTTTGGTTTCCTGTTTGATTTGGATTGTATGTTCCTGGTTTTATCATGTCTTTTGTTACTGGTATTGTTGTTGTTCCACTTCCTTTTACTACGTCTATTGTTGCTCCTGTTAAGTCTGCGTTTTCTCCGTATTTTGTAGCTTTTGTTGGTTGTGTGTTTACATTTATGTTTGTTACTGTGTCTGTTACTGTGTATGTGTATGGTACTTTTACTGTTGTTCCGTTTTCTGTGTATTCTATGTCTGAACTTCTTGGGGTTCCTGAAGTTTCTGTTGTTGTGTTGAAACTTGGTATCATACTTGCTGTTACAGTTATATCTTCGTCTGCTCCTGTTTGTCTGTGTATTGTTATTGTTATGTTATTATCCAATGCTTCGTTTACATTGTATGTTGTTTTTGGTGTTCCTTTTATTGTTATTGTTTGTACTTTGTTTATTATTTCTATTGGATAATTTACTGTTCCTGTTTTTCCTTCTTCTGTGTATGTTATTTTTAATGTTTTGTTTATTTTGTTGTTTGTATAGTCTGATACGGCTGGGCTCATATTTAATGGGCTTCCGTCGTTTTCTGTTATCATGTTTGCTTTCATTGTTCTTTGTTCTGTTGTGTTGTCTGTGAATGTTACTGTTATTGTTCCGTCTGTTGCTATTGTTTCTCCGTGTTCATATTTTGTTTTGCTTGGTGCTGTGATGTCTATTTTCTTTACTTCTTTGCTTAATGTTACTTTTAAGTTTGCTGTGAAGTCTTGTCCGTTTGTGTAACTGTCTGTG
>ERZ773138.1823-NODE-1823-length-18272-cov-12.157984_pt1 | contig 18272 bp, 14 predicted proteins | sample MGYA00511114_ERZ773138 | MGnify/ENA primary metagenome ERZ773138 (study PRJEB29015, sample SAMEA2737805) | human gut metagenome | biome: human gut; feature: human-associated habitat; material: faeces | place: China | collected 2012 ...
CCGCACCTCGCTCGCCGTATCGGCACTTAGAATTATGCGGTATTGCCTTTATTATTTATTCATTATTCTTTCTCATCCCCCACCCCCGGCCCCTCTCCTTCCATAAAAAATTTCCCGATATTTTTTGCCTTCCCTTATTGACAAGCGCCCCTGTTGGCAGTATTATAATGTTAACATATGAGCAATCATTCATATGATAAAATGTTTGATACCGAGGTGATACTCCCAATGCCTGATACCAAAAAGTTCCCGCAGCCCGCCACAGCACCGGATGGCTTAGCCAACGCCCTGCCTGATGTTCCGGTATGTGACCCAGACTGCCACGGTGAGCCGGATATCGTTGCCAGGCTGCGCAGCGATCTGCCGGACGACGAGGTTCTGTATGACCTTTCGGAGCTGTTCCGTGTGTTTGGGGATACCACCCGCATCAAGATCCTGTACGCGCTGTTTGAGAGTGAGCTGTGCGTAGGTGATTTGGCCCAGCTGCTGGATGTTTCCCAAAGCGCCGTCAGCCACCAGCTGCGGCTGCTGAAAGCCAGCAAGCTGGTCAAGTTCCGGCGGGACGGAAAAACGGTGTTCTATTCCCTAGATGATGATCATGTGCGCAGCATGATTGCGCTTGGTATGGAGCATGTGGAGGAATAAAACGCCCCCAACTCTTGTTACCCCTTATTTTTCAAAAAATATTGATCATAAAGCCAAAGGAGAATATTATCATGCAGAAGAAATTCAAAATCGAAGTTGATTGTGCAAACTGCGCCGCCAAAATTGAAGATGCCGTTAAAAAGCTGCCCGGCGTGAACAGCGCTTCCGTCAGCTTTATGGCCCAAAAGATGGTTCTGGATGTCGATGATGATAAGTTCGATGCCGTGCTGAAGGATGTTGTTAAGACCGCCAAGCGTGTTGAGCCGGACTTTGAGATCGAGCTGTAAGCTCCTTGCATCAGCATTTTCGGACGGTTTCCAACCGCCTGAAAGTTTCGGAATCCATTCCAAGCGGCGGACATGTGCCGACGCTTGGAATACCTTGCAAGCAAAAAAGCAGGTCCGAGTGCCGTCCAGGCATGAGAACATGCTTCTTTGCGGCAGGGTGGTTCCAAAGGAGGGGTGCAGGAGCGTGGCGCAGCCACACTGCGGCGAACCCCACCTTTGTAGCGTGGAGCTTTTGTGACACGCTCAGGGCGGTTTCCAACCGCCCTTATTTTTGCCCCTTTTTTCCTGACGAACACCCAAAAGAGAGGTCTTATCTTATGACAAAGAAGCAGAAAAAGACGCTGAAACGTATCACTATTTCAGCGGTGCTGTATCTGGCCATTATTCTGGCTTCCAAACTGGTGGCTATCCCCTGGTATCTGGAGCTGGTGCTCTTCCTGGTGCCGTACTTCATCATTGGCCACGATGTGCTGCGCAAAGCTGTGCTGGGCATTGTTCACGGCGAAGTTTTTGACGAAAACTTTTTGATGGCCGTTGCCACTGTGGGAGCGCTCTGCCTGGGTGAGTTCAGTGAGAGCGTTGCCGTTATGCTGTTCTACCAGATTGGCGAACTGTTCCAGAGTTACGCCGTCGGCAAAAGCCGCAAGAGCATCAGCGATTTGATGGATATCCGCCCCGACAGCGCCAACCTGGAAACTGACGACGGCACGGTAAGTACCGTTGATCCCGACGATGTGCCCATCGGCTCTGTGCTGGTCGTGCGCCCCGGCGAGAAAGTTCCCATTGACGGCGAGGTCATTTCTGGCGAAAGCACGCTGAACACCGCCGCCCTTACCGGCGAAAGCAAGCCTCGCTTTGTGCATCCCGGCAGCGAGATCATCAGCGGCTGCGTGAACGGCGACGGCCTGCTGAAGCTGCGCACCACCAAGCTGTACGGTGAATCCACCGTTGCCAAGATCCTGGACATGGTGGAAAATTCCAGCCTGAAAAAGGCCCGCGCTGAAAACTTTATTACCAAGTTTGCCCATTATTACACCCCCGCCGTCTGCATCGGCGCTTTGGTACTTGCCATTTTACCACCGCTGGTGCTGGGCGGCGGCTGGCTGACCTGGATCAGCCGTGCGCTCACCTTCCTGGTTATCAGCTGTCCCTGCGCGCTGGTCATCAGCATTCCTCTGAGCTTCTTCGGCGGCATCGGCGGCGCTTCCCGCTGCGGCATCCTCATCAAGGGCGGTAACTATCTGGAAGCACTTGCCAACACCTCCATTGCTGTGTTTGATAAAACCGGCACCCTGACCAAGGGCGTTTTTGCCGTCAGCCAGGTCAGCCCGGCCAACGGCTGCACTGAAAAAGAGTTGCTGGAACAGGCTGCTTTGGCCGAAAGCTTTTCCAGCCATCCCATCAGCAAGAGTCTGCGCGAAGCCTGCGGCGAGCTGGATGCCCGCCGTGCGACCGATGCTCAGGAAATTGCTGGCCACGGTGTCCGCACTATGGTGGACGGCCATGTGGTGCTGGCAGGCAACGCCCGCATGATGGACGACAGCAAGATTACCTACACCAAAAATACCGGCACCGGTACTGTGGTTTATGTGGCGCGTGACGGCCAGTTCCTTGGCTCTGTTCTGATCGCGGACGAAGTGAAGGAACACTCCAAGCAGGCCATTGCCGCCCTGAAAGCCCAGGGCGTGCGTACCATCATGCTGACCGGCGACAGTGAAGCCGTTGCCAGCGAGATCAGCGGCCAGCTGGGGCTGGATGAATACCATGCCCAGCTGCTGCCCGCCGATAAAGTCAACCGCGTGGAAGAGCTGCTGGCCACCAAGGGCAAGAACGATATCCTGACCTTTGCCGGTGATGGCATCAACGACGCCCCCGTGTTGATGCGCGCCGATGTCGGCATCGCGATGGGCGCCATGGGAAGTGACGCTGCTATTGAGGCCGCTGACGTTGTTCTGATGGATGACGACCCGGCCAAGATCAGCCTGGCTATGAAGATTTCCCGCAAGTGCATGCACATTGTGTACCAGAACATTGTATTCGCCCTTGCCGTCAAAGCCATCTTCCTGCTGTTGGGAGCCTTTGGCATTGCCAATATGTGGTGGGCCGTCTTTGCCGACGTTGGCGTTATGATTCTTGCCGTGCTGAACGCCATGCGTATGCTGATTGTTGAAAAGAACTAAGAGAGCGTTTTTTCCGGATCTTATCAAATAACATTAAAACATCCCGGAACGGTGTGCCGCCTGCTGTGGGCGGCTCCCATTCCGGGATATTTTGTTTCTTATTGGGAGCCTTCCTCTTTCACTTTGGGGACATGCTATCTTTTCAATCAAACCGATCCATATAAATCATGGTTGGCTTCGGATCTCTGTGGACCTTTTCCTCCGGTCTTTATTGTTTCTTCTTCATTCTCCACTTTTCTGTTCCGGAAATTTTTCTTTACATAAAAAGCGCCTGTCTATTGCCGCCTACATACAAATTTTGCACTTATTACGGTACAAAAAGTGTTCTTTCCGCCTGCCGTTTTTTCGTTATTTTTACACGTATATGCAATTTTTGCAATGTTTTTAGGCGTTTTCTCGCAGTTATTTCTTTCACAAGACTATGCAATTCCGCTGTATGGAATGATTTTCCTCAATACGGAAAGCGCAACGCTTTGCAGGTTCCGGCAAGCGGAACAAAAATAGTGCTAAATATTCTTTCTTATTTTTGTCAACTCCCGCAATGGTATCCCATATTAAAAATATGTTACACTAATTATGACATAATTGTGCATAGGGCGGCCCGCCTGCCGCACGGCACACAAACAGCAGTGCGCACGGCACTGCCGAAGAGAAGGAGATTATTTTATGGCAAAAAATGCGATCGTCGGTCAATCCGGCGGCCCCACCTCAGTCATCAATTCCAGCCTGGCCGGCGTTTATGAAAGCTGCAAGCGCCGCGGTGCAGGTAAGGTGTACGGCATGATGCACGGCGTGGCCGGCCTGTTGGAGCGCCGCGTCTGCGTACTGGATGACAAGTTGAAAAGTGCCATGGACATTGAGCTGCTCAAGCGCACACCTTCCAGCTATCTGGGCAGCTGCCGCTACAAGCTGCCCGACTGGCACACCGCCGAGGGCGAAGCCGTATACCAGAAGCTGTTCGAGATCCTGGGCGAACTGGATATCGGCTATTTCTTCTACATCGGCGGCAATGACAGCATGGATACCATCGGCAAGCTGGCTGATTACGGTGCCCATATTGGCAGCGATATCCGCTTTATGGGCGTTCCCAAGACGATTGACAATGACCTGATGGTGACCGACCATACTCCCGGTTACGGCAGCGCCGCCAAGTACATTGGCGTTGTGATGAAGGAAATCATCCGCGATGCCACCGTATATGGCACCAAGTACGTTACCATTGTGGAGATTATGGGCCGCAATGCCGGCTGGCTGACCGCCGCTGCCTCCCTGGCAAAGGGTGAGGACTGCGAGGGCGTGGATATGATCTGCTTGCCCGAAGTTCCCTTTAATGTAGACCGCTTTGTGGAAAAAGTGGAGCGGATGCAGAAAGAAAAGCCTTCCATCGTGATTGCTGTTTCCGAAGGCGTTAAACTGGCTGATGGCCGCTATGTCTGCGAGCTGGCCGACGATGTGCACGCAGTTGACGCGTTCGGCCACAAATCCCTGACCGGCACGGCACGCTTTTTGGCCAACACCGTCGCCCGCCGTCTGGACACCAAGACCCGCTGCATTGAGCTTTCCACCCTGCAGCGCTGCGCTGGCCACCTGACCAGCCGTACCGATATCACCGAGGCATACCAGGTGGGCGGTGCTGCCGCCAAGGCCGCTTTTGAGGGCCACACCGGCGAAATGGTCGCACTGGACCGCATTTCCAACGCACCGTACCAGTGTACCACCAGCCTGCACCCCATCAGCGAGGTTGCCAACCTGGAAAAGAAAGTTCCGCTGGAATGGGTCAACGCCGACCACACTGCCATGCTGCCGGAGTTCCTGGCTTATGCTATGCCGCTGATCCAGGCCGAGCTGACCCCCATCTATGTTGAGGGCTTGCCCCACCATATCTACCTGCCGGAAACCTGATTTTTGCCGCGTAAGCCTCTACCTTGCGTGAAGATCGGTACTTATCGCATATAGAATATTGATTGGCCGCCGCCCTGATTGGGGCGGTGGTTTTTGTTTGGGGGATCTTCTAAAGTGTCAGTAGGGCGGCCAAGTCGGAGCGCCAGGTTAGAGATGCACTCTAAAAATATTGCTTTTTCTTCAAATTCTCCTGCACACAAAAATGTGCGGCCCCGCTGCATTCACCGCCCGGAGCCGCACATTTATTTTATATAATGTAATTCGTGAAAATAATTAAAGTTTTTCGCCAGGCCTTTTTTCAAAAAGGCCGAAAAGACTCCTCGTAACTGCCTTAATAGAACCCGTAACTCGGCAAAATCTTGGTGCTCTGCGCCCACAGGGTCGGCACGGGCAAGCCGGACAGAACGGGATAGAACCAGGCAAAGCACACCAGCGCCGCAATGCACAGCCCCGCGCCAATCTTTTTGGCGCGGTCCTGCCGCTTCATCTGCGTTAAAACCAGCACAATGGCCGTCAACGCAAAGACCGAGCTGGGGAAGTAATGGTACATGAAAGTGCAGCGCGATACCAGCATCCAGGAAAGCAGCTGGCTGGCGTACAAGATCAGAACGCCCGCTCCCTTTGCCGTGCCGCGAGCCGAAACCTGGCGCCACAGCAGCAGCAAAATGCAGAACAGCCCCGCCCAGCAAATGACCGGGTTATAAAAACCCGCAATGCTGCCCTGAAGCCCAGCTTCCAGGTAAGAATTTTTGTAATACCACACTGGGCGCAGGTCCAGCAGCCAGGTGTACCAGCGGCTTTCAAACGGGTGGGTTGCTTTCAGGGTGGAATGGTACCAGTACATGTAGGTTTGGCAATCCCACCAATCCCGCAAACCAAAGGTAGGGTCTTTCCACCAATAAGGCAGGTAGGATGCAAGATAGATCAGGAACGGCACAACGATGTAAAACGCCACACCACCCACAGCAGCCATCCGGAATTCTTTCCAGAAGCCCGGCTGTTTTTGCTTCCAGCGGGCATACAGCACACCCAGGTACAATACCGCAAGCCCTGCCCCGGCATAAATTCCGGTCCACTTGGATGCACACCCAAGCCCAAATGCCACGCCGCCCAGTGCCATGGGCAGCAACGAGCCGTTTACGCCGTTTTGCAGCACGCTCTGGCAATACCATACCATAAAATATGCGCCTAACAGGATAAAGAACGTACCGTAAATATCGATTGTGGCAATGCGGCTTTGGGAAAATCGCATGAACCCAGCGGCAATCAGCGCACCTGCCATGGCCCCGGCCCAGCGTTTGTGGGTCAGACGGCGGGCAAAGCACCACATCAGCGGCACCAGCATCACGCCGAACAGCGTTCCGGCACAGCGCCAGCCAAAGGCTGTCATTCCAAAAATAGCAATGCCCAGCATGATAAAATCTTTGCCCAGCGGCGGGTGGGTGGTTTCGTATGCCGTCATGCGGTGCAGCATTTCGTACCCAGTACGGCCATGATAGATTTCATCGAAATACATGCTGTTCAGCTGGCTGATGGTATCTGGCACTTCGCTCTGCTCATCAAACAGGGCATTGCCGCCCGTTACCGGCACCAGCGCACCGGTGGCATCCCGCAGGGCCAGTTCAAACATCTGCGCATTTTCAATCGTAGCGGTCAGGGTCTGCCCTGCCGGAGCCGTGATGGCCGTTTTGGTCCAGCAAAACGGCGTTGCATAGCTCAGTTCCTTCCGGTACAGCTCATTGCCCGCTGCATCCGTGATGCGCAGGCTGCCGCCGGTGGAAATGCCGGGGTACACCCAGATTTCCACCGCGTCCTGCTGCGGGGTAAAGTCGATGGTTGCCGTGTTGTCCGTAGCATCCACAGGGTTCTGCGGTGCTTTCATGCTGCCAAGGTAGGCAAAGCTCACCACAGCAACGATCAACGTCAGCGTTGCCAAGGCTTTCTTCTCTTTAGCCGTCCAGGCAGGCTGCGGATCAATGCGCAGGGTGCACAGTTCCAGCTTTTTCTGCACTGTTTCTGTTTTATCTTTTTCGATGGTTTCCACTTTTGCCAGTGGAGAAATCGCTCCATGGCGGCAGATGGCCCACGCGGTGAAAGCCAGCAGCACAAAGGCTGCCGTTTCGGCAAAGCCGACTGCCATGGCAAACTCGCGGCTGGTATCGCTGCTGAGCCACTCGTCATCGCTGCCTACCAGGGTATACACAGTTTCCAGGTTCAAGAAGCCCGTTATCGACAGACCAAACCCGGCACCATACAGACGGATGTCATTCCAGCGCGCCGCAGCAAGCAGTACCAGCAGCATGCCCAGCACCAGGTAACGCTCGTGCATGCAATGGGCAAAGGTAAAAATCCCCACCGTGTAAAACGCTGCCAGCAGCAGCGGGGAAAACCGCCCCGCCCGCCAGCTGATGACCGCCAGCACCACAAGCAGCACCGTGATAACAGCGATGTTGAAAATGCCCAGCACTTTCCAGCTCAGGTTAAACACCGGGCAAGCATCCAGCGCCTGCCAGTTGCCGCCCAGCGCTGCAAACCAGTTGAACGCATTGATGGTGGCATACTGGTAGCCAGACGCCGTGGTGATGTACTTATCGATCAAGGACGGCACCAGATTTTTTGCCCCGTAAAACGGCAGGCCCGCCAGCAGCGGCGGCAGCAAAGCCAGCGCAGCACCGCCAAAAATCTGGCCGACCGATTTCAGCGGGCTTTTGCCATCCCGCACGGCATCCGCAATAGCCACCAAAAAGCAGACGGCCAGCACCGGCCCAGCCAACAGTGCCTGCGGCTTGATGGCCAGCGCCACGCCGTACAGCACCGCAGCGAGCAGATAGCGGCGCTCTTCCAGCAGCCAGAAGCAGAGCAGCAGCGGCAGCGCAAAAGCCCCATCGATCTGCTTCCAGATGCCGGTATCAAACAAGGTCAGCGGGCAGAACGCCGCAAACAGCACCAGGCAGCGCTGTGCCCTGCCCTGCCCCATATACCGGCGGCTGATATGGTCCAGCAGCACCACGGCGGCACAATCGCAGATTGCGGGGATCAGTGCCAGCAAAAAATAGGTCCAGCGGGATTCATAGCTCAGTTGGAGCGCCTTGCGCACCAGGCTGACCAGCCCCAGCACAAGGATGTAGCCGGGCGGGTAGTCCGCAAAATAATCGGCGCTGTAAAAGGCCGCGGGACCTTCGCTGGCCAGCTTATCCCCCCAGGCCACAAAGCAGCTCATATCATAGGTGTAGCCTTCAGTAACAAGGGCCAGCAGCAGGCGCGCGGCAAGCGCTGCGGCCAATATAATATACAGCGTTCGCTCTTCCTGTTTGGTTCTGGTATTTGTCATTCTGAACTCTCCAGATAATGCAGCGTATTTGCCGCTGCAATAAAATAAGGAACCGGAAGCAGAGGCAGATGCTTCCCTGTTTCCAATTCCTTTGTTTTGCCGTGATTGTGCAGTAATAATTATAGCTTGGTCAGCTGCGGGCCCTTGGCAGTGTCCATCACATTCCAGCCCAGCTCAGTGATTTTGGCGCGCAGAGCATCGGCGCGGGCAAAGTCCTTGGCCTTTTTGGCTGCGGCGCGCTCTTCCACCAGCTGCTTCACTTCGTCGGGGGCTTCCTCGGCCTTGCGGTTGTACATCAGGCCCAGCACACCGGTCAGCTCGTCAAACGTGGCGGCGGCCTTTTCCAACGTAGCCTTATCGGCAGCATCGGACATGGTGTTGATGTCCTTGACGAACTCAAAAATGGCGGCCAGGGCATCGGGGGTGTTCAGGTCGTCATCCATGGCGGTCTTGAACTTTTTGCGTGCTTCTTCGCACTTTTCAGTCAGGGCAGTGTCAGTGCCATGGGCATTGCGGATGGCAAAATCCAGGTTATCGCGGCAGGTGTACAGGCGCTCCAAGCTGTTCTTGCAGCTCTCGATCAGGTCCACCGTATAGTTCAGCGGCATGCGGTAACCAGCGGTGAGCATAAAATAACGGATCGGCTCATAGCCGTACTTATCGGCAATTTCACGCACGGTAAAGAAGTTGTTGGCGCTCTTGGACATCTTCTGGTTGTTGATGTTCAAAAAGCCGTTGTGCATCCAGTAATGGCTGAAGGTGCAGCCGTTGGCGCACTCCGACTGTGCAATCTCGTTTTCGTGATGGGGGAAGATCAGGTCCTGGCCGCCTGCATGCAGGTCGATGGTCTTGCCCAGGTGCTTACGGGCCATGGCGCTGCACTCAATGTGCCAGCCCGGACGGCCCTGGCCCCAGGGGCTGTTCCAGGAAGGCTCGCCCGGCTTGGCGGCCTTCCAGACAGCAAAATCTGCGGGGTCTTCTTTCAGGTCGTCATCCATCTGGCTGCGCAGTTCGCGGTTGCCGCTTTCCAGGTCGTCCAGGTTCAGGTGGCTCAGCTTGCCGTAACCGGGATCAGACTTAACGCGGAAGTAGACATCACCGTTGCGGGCAACGTAAGCATGTCCGGATTCGACCAGGTCCTTGACGATCTTGATGATCTCACCGATATGCTCGGTTGCGCGGGGGCGCACGGTGGGGGCCTTAACGTTCAGGCCCTCGGAATCTTTGATGTACTCGGCCTCGAACTTGCGGGCAACCTCCTGCATGGTGGTGCCGTCCTCCTGGCCTTTTTTGATCAGTTTATCGTCAATATCGGTGATATTGGAGACATACAGCACCTTGTTACCAAGGTACTCCAGATAGCGGCGCAGCGTGTCAAACACGATCATGGGGCGCGCATTGCCGATATGGATATAGTTATACACCGTAGGGCCGCAGACGTAAACGCGATAAACGCCCGGCTCCTGCGGGATAAAATCTTCCTTTTTGCGGGTCATGGTATTAAAAATCTGCATGGACAGGAACTTCCTTTCCCAACTTTGCTGGTACGGCGCGGCTAAACCTGCAAACCGTTCAGATTTATTATAGCCGCCCTGATAAGCGGTTGCAAGGGGGCAGCATTATTTTGCCTGCATAAAGCAGGAACGATTCTGCCACAGGTAGATGCAGCCGGAAAGTGCGGTAACGGCAGCAACGGCCCAGCACAGCACCTGGGTGGTAAAGCTGATAACCCCAACGCCGTCCGCCGGGGCGAGCGCCATGGCAAAGTAATAGAAGATGATGGTGACCATCTGCAGCACGGTTTTGACCTTGCCCCACATGTTTGCGGCAATGACGGTACCGGACTCTGCCGCAATCATGCGCACACCGGCCACAGCAAACTCGCGGAACATGATGATGGCCAGCACCACGGGGGAGCAGACACCGTCCACCACCATATAAATAATGGCGGCGGTGGTGAGCATTTTATCAGCCAGCGGGTCCATAAACTTGCCAAAGTCCGTTACCAGGTGGTTCTTGCGGGCCAGGTAGCCATCCAGGAAATCCGTAAAGCTGGCCACAGCAAACAGAATGCCCGCTATCAAGGCATACGTTGCGTTGAACCGGAGCGTGCCCATATGGCTCATGGCAGCAAATACCATAAAGAACGGCACCATGATGACACGCATCATCGTTAATTTGTTAGGCAGATTCATGGTTTATTCCTCCACTTTGCTTTCCGCATAACCATAAAGATCATAAGTATCGGCATCGGTGATGGTAACGTTATAGAACGCGCCGGCTTCCAGCGGGGTATCTGCCGGGGTCATGATGCTGCCATCAATTTCCGGGCAGTCTGCTGCGGAGCGCAGCAGGTACATGCCGGTTTCATCGTCCACGCCATCGCAGATGCACTCATAGGTCTTGCCGACCTTTTCTGCTTCCTTTTCCGCGCTGATCTCAGCCTGCAGCTCCATAATGTGGTCAGCGCGGCGCTGCTTGACTTCCTCGTCAATCTGGTTGTCCATCTTGGCGGCCACGGTGTTTTCCTCGGCGGAATAGGCAAAGCAGCCCAGGCGGTCAAACTTGACGGTTTTGACAAAGTCGCACAGCTCGCTGTACTGTTCCTCGGTCTCACCAGGGAAACCTGCAATCAGGGTGGTGCGCAGCGTGATGTTGGGGATGGCCGCGCGCAGGCGGCGGATGGCATCCTCAATTTCTTTGCGGCCGCCGCGGCGGTTCATGTTTTTCAGCACCTCGTCATCGCAGTGCTGGATGGGCAGATCGAGATACGGCACAACCTTATTGTTGCGCACAAGGGCTGCGATGAATTCATCGGAGATACGCTCCGGGTAGGCGTACAGCACACGAATCCAGCGGATGCCCTCAATGGTGTTCAGCTTATCCAACAGTTTGCAAACTGCGCCGGGTTTGCCCCAGTCCTCGCCGTAAGCGGTGGGGTCCTGCGCCACCAGGATCAGCTCTTTCACGCCCTCCCCGGCCAGCCAGCGAGCTTCGGCAACACAGTCGTCAATGGGGCGGCTGCGCAGCGGGCCGCGGATGAGCGGGATGGCGCAGTAATGGCAGCGGTTGTTGCAGCCTTCGGCAATTTTCAGGTAAGCATAGTGGCGCGGCGTGCTGATAACACGGGCACCGCCCAGCTCCATATCGCATTTGGGGCCATAGCTTTCCACCTGGCCCGCGCCGTTGGCGGTCAGGCGCTCCACAATGGCGGGCAGAGCGGCGTTGGAGCCAATGCCCACAACGGCGTCCACTTCCGGCATTTCGCTCACAATCTGGGTTTTATAGCGCTCAGCCAGGCAGCCGGTCACGATCACCTTCAGGTTGGGGTTCTGCTGCTTATACTGGCAGGCCATCAAAATGTTCTCAATGGCTTCCTCTTTAGCAGACTGGATAAAGCCGCAGGTGTTGACAATAATAATGTCCGCCTGTTCGGGGTCCGCAACCGTCTGGTGGCCCGCCTTGATCAGCGCGTGGCAGAATACATCAGCATCGACCTGGTTTTTGGGGCATCCAAGGGAAATAATTGCAATATTCATGTATGGTTGTTCCTGTCTCTCTTTTCAGTATGTTATGTTGGGCTCTGCCGCTTGCTTGGGCAAAATTCAGGCAAAGCTATCCGTTCGGTGCATTGATACTACAATGCCGCAGGAGCATTTTTTGCCCCTGCGGTGTGTGCTTTTTTGTGTTACGCTTCGGTTTCTTCTGTCTCGGCATCTGCCAATGCCTGGCGGATCACGCTGTGGGAGAACCCGCGCCGTGCCAAAGCGGCAGCTACCTGCTGCCATTTGCCCTGTGCCAGCTTTGCGGCATAGTGGCGTTCCACCAGTGCGCGGGCATTGGCCAGCTCCGGGTTTTCCTCCTCGTCCTCCTCGCTTTGGGCAAACAGAGCTTCCACCGCTTCGGCGGCCGCGCCGCGGTCAACGCCTTTGGCGTGCAGATCATCCAGAATTGCACGGCGGCTCTTGCGCTTGCGCAGCAGCTCCGCCGCACGGCGGCGGGCAAAACCGGCGTCATCCAGCAGGTTCAGCTCCTGCATTTTTGCCACGGCGGCGGCAGCGCTGTGGGGGTCAAAGCTGCGGCAGAGCTTTTGATAAAGCTCCCCGGCTGCATGGTCCCGCAGGGCCAGCAGGTCCATGGCTTTATCCACAGCCTTGCGGGTGTCGCTTTTGGTCTGCAGGTCATGGATCTGCCATTCTTCCAGCTCATCCCCGGTATGCAGCCCCGCCATGGCAAAGGTGTCCTCGTCCAGCGAAAAGGCAAACTCGCCGTCAAAGAACAGCGCATAGCGGCCTCTTTTTGTTTCTTTTACCTGTGTCAGCTTCGGCATCGCTTATTCGTCAACCATGATGTCGAGGTCCATCTCGCTGCCGGTTGTCTTGGGTGCATCCGCCATGGGAGCGGCAGGGGCATCTTCAGCAGCAATGGGGGTAACAGCCGGCTTCTCCAGCGGCTTCACGGTTCCCTTTTTGCCGGCCGCCAGCAGACGGTCCGCATTTTCGCGCACCTGCTTTTCAATCTCAGCAGCCACATCAGGGTGTTCTTTCAGGTAGAGCTTGGCGTTATCGCGGCCCTGGCCCAGGCGGATATCGCCATAGTTGAACCATGCGCCGCTCTTTTGCACAATGCCCAGCTTAGCACCCAGATCGATCATTTCGCCCAGTTTGGAGATTCCCTCGCCGAACATGATGTCAAACTCGGCCTCACGGAACGGGGGTGCCACTTTGTTCTTGACGATCTTGGCGCGGGTACGGTTGCCGATAAAGGAACCGCTGGCGTCCTTCAGGCCCTCGATGCGGCGCACATCAATACGTACAGAGGAATAATATTTCAGGGCACGGCCGCCGGTGGTCACTTCAGGGTTGCCGTACATCACACCGACTTTTTCGCGCAGCTGGTTAATAAAGATGCAGACGGTGTTTGTTTTGCCGATGATGCCGGTCAGCTTACGCAGAGCCTGGCTCATCAGGCGGGCCTGCAGGCCAACGTGGGAATCGCCCATTTCGCCTTCAATTTCGGCTTTGGGCACCATGGCAGCAACAGAGTCCACAACAATAGCGTCAATCGCGCCGGAGCGTACCAGAGCTTCGCAGATTTCCATGGCCTGCTCGCCGGTATCCGGCTGGCTGACCAGCAGGCTGTCAATGTCAACGCCAAGGGCGCGGGCATAGGTGGGATCCAGGGCGTGCTCAACGTCGATAAAGGCAACCTCGCCGCCCAGCTTCTGGGCTTCAGCCAGAACATGCAGGGCCAGGGTGGTTTTACCGGAAGATTCCGGCCCATATACCTCAATGATGCGTCCGCGTGGCAGGCCGCCGATGCCCAGCGCCAGGTCCAGCCCCAGGCTGCCGGTGGAAATGGCATCCACCTGCATGGCAACGTTGGTTCCAAGCTTCATCACGGCGCCTTTGCCAAACTGCTTTTCGATCTGGGCCAGTGCCGTCTCCAGCGCTGCCTTTTTATCCCCTGCCGGGCCGGTGGGGAGCTGCTTGGATGAACTTTCCTTTTTTGCTGCCATAAGTTTATATCTCCTTATCTGAGCGATCGTGCGTTGTATCCCATACGCACCACAGGCAACTGCGGTGCTGTTTTTATTTTGTACGGCAGGTGCGCCGCTATCCAAATGGTCGTCCTGCGTTTATCAGGTATTATTATAACCAATCGCGGCACGAATTACAACCATTTGTTGTCATCTTTTCAAAATTTTCTTCGCATTTTCCATATTTCAGCTGCAAAACGTTGAAAATCAGATTTATTTCACCTGTTGGGCGTACACCACACGGTCGTTGCCGCCGTAATCCTTCCTTGCCTGCACTTGCTGCCAGCCGTTTTGGCGGCATATCTCCATCACATCCGCCCGCTGGGCACAGCCAATCTCAAACACCAGCCACCCACCGGGGCAGACAATATCACGGTAGTGGGCGGCAATGGCGCGGTAAAAATCCAACCCATCCGTTCCGCCGTCCAGCGCCATAGCTGGCTCGTGGGCGGTCTCCGGCATCAGGGCCTGCATCTCTGCCCCGGTCAGGTACGGCGGGTTGGAGATGATCAGCTGCACGCTTTGGGGCATAAGCTCTCGCCAGTATTGCAGCACATCCGCTGCCTTTGCCTGCACACCGGTGCCATGTACGTTGGCTTGCAGGTATTGCAGCGCCTGCGGGCTTTTTTCCACGCAGGTCACGCTGGCACTTGGCACAAAATGGCGGATGCCAATGCCCAGGCAGCCAGTTCCAGCGCACAGGTCCAGCACCCGGGGCTTAGGTTTTCCCATCTGCTGCAACAGCTCAATGGCAGTTTCGCACACCACCTCGCTGTCTGCGCGGGGGCAGAGCACACCGGGGCCGACTTTGAAGGTCAACCCCAGAAAGTCCCACTCCCCTGCCAGGTATTGCAGCGGCACCCGCTGCATGCGCTGAGCCGCCAGTTCCGCCAGGCACTCAGCCTGCGGCCGGGTAAGCGGTTCAAACAGCAAGCGCGGATCTTTTCCAGCGGCAATGCGCAGCAGTTCGCGGGCGTCGTAATCAGCATCGGGGCAGCCTGCGGCCTGCAGAGCATCCTGCACCATGCGCACAGCCTGGCGCGGCAGAATGCCCGCCAGCTGCTGTGGGGCAAGCGGCGTTACCATTGGCCGTCCTCCGGCTTTTTGGGCAGTACGGGGGTAACGGCGGCGATGGCCACTTCAATCATGTCATCTTCCGGCTCAAAGGTCGTCAGGTGCTGCAGCCAAAGCCCCGGCGCCGAAACAGCCCGTGCCAGCAGCGAGTTGGAACGCCCTGCCCACTTCAAAATCTCATAACAGATGCCCACCAGCAGCGGCAGCATGGCCAGCTTGTACAGCACGCGCAACATGGTACCGCTCCACGGCAGCACCGCATACAGCACAATGCTGACCAGAATGACCAGAATCAAAAAACTGGTGCCGCAGCGGGGGTGGAACCGCGTATGTCTGCGGATGTTAGCAACCGTCAATTCCTCACCTGCCTCATAGCAGGCAATCGTTTTGTGCTCAGCCCCGTGGTACTGGAACATGCGGTGGATTTCCTTCATGCGGGTGCAGAGGAACATGTAACCCAAAAAGATTGCCAGCTTGAGCACTGCTTCCAAGATGACCCGCGGCCAGCGCCCCATGGGGATCACTTTTGCCACCAGCCCAGTCAGGAACGTAGGCAGAAAGGTAAACAGAAAAATTGCCAGCACTACACCTGCGCAGGCGGAAAGGGTCATCAGCACACTTTGTACCTTGGGGCCGGCGTGTTCGTCCAGCCAGCGGTCCAGCTTGCTCTCGTTCTGCTTTTCTTCCTCTTTTTCCTCTTCCGTCATGGCAATATCGGCGGAGTGCATCAGGTATTTGTACCCGTTCATCAGGTTTTCCACCATATTGCACACTCCGCGCACCAGGGGAACTTTATTGTACCAGTGGGTGGTCACATCGGAATAGCTCAGATCAATCGTACCGTCCGGGCGGCGTACCGCGCAGCAGATTTTTTCAGGGCCGCGCATCATAATGCCCTCCATCAGGGCCTGGCCGCCCACAGAGGTACGGAATTTTTCAGTTGGACGTTGTTCTTGCGGCATGGGTTCTCCTTTATTTTTGCGGTCAAATCGGCTCGTGCAGATGTTCCTGCCCAGCGTGGTAGATGGGCATGGTGATGGTAACGGTGGTACCCTGCCCCAACGTTGAGGTGATATCCGCCGTACCGCCCAGTGCTTTGGTGATCTCATCCACCACCGCCAGGCCGATGCCGGAACCACGCACGGCGTTTTTGGCTTTGAAGAATTTCATCTTTACGTTTTGCAGGTCATCCGGCGCAATGCCGCGGCCCTGGTCCCGGATGCTGGCCGTTACGGTGGTGGCGGTGCGGGTCAGGGTAAAGAAAATGGTTCCTTCCGGCGGCGAATATTTGATGGCGTTATCAAATACGTTGACAAACACCTGGCGCAGGCGGGCGGGGTCAGCCCAAACGGGATACGGCTCCGGCGGTTCGTCATACACAAGGTGCAGCCCCTCCTGCCGGATGCGGGCTTCCACAAACAGGGCAGCGTCGGTGGCTTCGGCCACAAAATCCAGCACCTCGCAGTTCAGCTTGATGCCGTTTTGCAGGCGGGAAAAATCCAGCAGTTCCTCCACCATATCATACAGGCGGTCGGTCTCACTGCGGATAATGGTAATACCCTTGCGGTAGTTTTCGTCATCGGGGTCACGGATGTTGGCGATGGTTTCCACCCAGCCTTTGATGCTGGTCAGCGGAGTGCGCAGTTCGTGGCTGACAGAGGAGATGAACTCGTTTTTCATCCGTTCCGTTTTTGTCAGGTCCTCGGCCATCTGGTTGATGGCTTTGCACAGGCGGCCGATCTCATCGTCATACGGGGCATCCGGCAGGCGGGTGGTCAAATCGCCGTGGGCAATGCGATTGGCGGTGGCTTCCACCTGGCCCAGCGGCCGCACAATGGTGCGGATAAAAAACAGGCCGCTGAACACCGCAAACCCCAGCACCACCGCCGCCACGCCGAACGAAACCATCAGCGTGCTGTACCACTGGCGGTCCACCAGCGTCAGGCTGGTAACAAGGCGCATGGCCGTCACATTGCCCGCCGCATAAGGCACCAGGCTGGTAACAGCCATCACGTGTTCGCCGTCCGCTGTGCGGAAAGTGACCATGCCGCTGCCGGTGGAGCCGGTGACAGCCTGATAAAAATCCCTGCCCTCGCTCAGCAGGTTCTTGTTCATGGTGCCGCTGGAGGTTGCCAGCACCACGCCGGAGGAATCCAACAGCATGAACTCGAACTTATCTTTTTCATCAAACTGTTCCACCGTGCGGCGCAGGGACTGGCTGCGGCTTTCGGACGTTGCCTGGCTGCTGCCGGCGGTGCCGGTTGCCTGCAAACGTCCCTCTACGGTGGAAAACCGCGCCTGCATGGCACGCTGCACCCCGCCGTACAAATTCTGGTGGCTGTAATACAAAAACAGCCCCAGCGCCGCAGCCAGGATGCAAATGGTAATCAGCAGGCTGCCGCGCAGCCAGCGGCGGGTAATGCTCTGCACAGGCGGCAGCCCCCTTTCCATAAAAATGCGGTAATTATGCGTTCCAGCGGTAGCCATAGCCCCAGACGGTCAAAATGTGCTGGGGGCTGCTGGGTTCATCTTCCACTTTCATGCGCAGGCGGCGGATGTTGACATCCACGATCTTGACATCGCCGAAATACCCCTTGCCCCAAACGCCTTCCAGGATCTTTTCGCGCACCAGGGCAGTGCCGGGGTTGCGGAAAAACAGCTCCATGATCTGAAATTCCACCTGGGTCAGGTCAATGGGCTTGCCGGATTTGTACAGCACGCGGCTTTTTTCATCCAGCACAAAGGGGCCGCTGACCAGCTGATCCGGCTCGGAGCCTGCCTGTTCATCGTCCGCAGTGGCGCTGCGGCGCACTCGGCGGGCCAGCGCTTCCACGCGGGCCATCAGCTCCGACACCGAGAACGGCTTGGTGATATAATCATCCGCGCCGATGGAAAGGCCGCGGATCTTATCGCTCTCCTGCCCTTTGGCGGACGCCATAATAATACCGATGTACGGGTCGCCGTGGCGGATGGTTTCGCACAGCGAAAACCCATCCATGCCCGGCAGCATGATATCCAGCAGCGCTACATCGCAGGGGGGATTTTTCTGGATCAACTCCAGCGCACGTTCCGCGCTGGGGGCTTCCAATACTTCCCAGCCTGTCATTTTCAGGTTCAGTGCCACAAGTTCGCGGATGCTGGCTTCGTCTTCTACGACCAGAATACGTTTCATTGTTTTTCCTTTCCCGGTCGGGATTCTGTTTCCCGCCGCCTGATTGTTATGGCGCACCGCCCGCAGATAGACATGCGCGTTTTACCGTATATTTTTAGGGCAATACCGCATAATTCTAAGTGCCGATACGGCGAGCGAGGTG
>ERZ773138.1829-NODE-1829-length-18215-cov-136.547026_pt1 | contig 18215 bp, 20 predicted proteins | sample MGYA00511114_ERZ773138 | MGnify/ENA primary metagenome ERZ773138 (study PRJEB29015, sample SAMEA2737805) | human gut metagenome | biome: human gut; feature: human-associated habitat; material: faeces | place: China | collected 2012 ...
GCTTTTTTCTCGCTGTACTGTTCAGTTTTCAAAGAACCATCGCTCTAAGCGACTTAAGTAATATACCACACAAAAATGCTTCTGTCAACAATATTTTATTTATGACCATTGCTTTCCATGCAGGCTGTCGCGCCTGACAACGTGTGTAATATTATCCATTTTACTAACCGTCTGTCAATTCCATTCCCTGTATTTTCACATTTTTTAACCGCGTTTTCTTTGTATATACCTACAAAGCAGGCTTGTATAAGCTTATTATTTGGATATCCGTTATCTACGACTTTGCCTAAGGACTTTATATTATAAAAAGTCCTGCCCAGAAATCTGTGACAGCTCCATTTACCAAGTTCCCGGCTCCATGAGCTCCATTATCTTCATAACCATATACTCTTTTCTGCTGTAGATCCGGGTACTATCTACATATGACCGCATAAAATGCATTTTTTACATCTTTTCCGTCTGTGGATTCCAGTCCGTTGTGCCGGGAAATATAAGCGTCTGTCACCGACCGCCACAGGGTATTTCATACTATCCCCCTTTCCCCGCATATATACCATCCTTGAAAAACCCCTTATTGATTTCTACCTTGTTTTTGGAAAACCTGTAAGCAGTCAGATTCCCTTCCGCATTATTTATTACAATGAGATCACCTTTATAATAAGCTATGTCCTCAGCCAAGAAGACTGATTTATCTTTCACGCTGCACCCAAGAAGTTTTTACGCTGTCATTTCTACATTTCCCGCTTTGACCGCCACTACGGCAGGTGCTTTCATTTCTTCTTTTTTCTGAACCGTACCGCAGCCTGCGAGACCAAAAGCTAAGACAAGCACCATACCAGCTGATAATATCCTACTGGGTTTCATAAGGGTTCCTTCTTCCTGCTGAGAAATACCTCCCCCCCTAAGACAAGATGCGGGTATTGGGATTTATAATAAAAATAAGATCTATCTCTACTTTTATCATACAGAATACAGAAAAAATGACAAAAAAATAACCTGTAACAAGTTTACAGGCTTTTAATTTCGTAAATAACTATTTATATCCTAAAATAAATTTTTATTATATTTGTCAAAAATAAGTATTCATTTTCTTAACCAATTTATTTCAATAGTTTTGCGGCAGGAAATACATGGGATCCACTGCTTCTCCATGAATACGGACCTCATAGTGGCAGTGAGGACCAGTGCTGTTTCCCGTGCTCCCCATAAGGGCAATCATGCTGCCCTGGTCCACATGCTGTCCTTCATAAACCAAAACAGCGGAATTATGCCCATACCGCGTAACAATACCATCGGCATGTTTTACTTCCACAAGGTATCCGTAGCCGCCGACCCAGCCTGCCTGCGTGACAGTCCCCGCAGCAGTCGCAGAAATAGGTGTGCCGTAATCGCCGGCAATATCTACTCCTTCATGGAAGGTAGATCCGATACCGCCAGGACTGGTCCTGTATCCGTAGTAGCTGGAAATAGGACCCGCAACTGGCCATATGTTCGGCGTTTCCGCCGTGGGATTTACAACAGAGCTGACAGCACCGTAGGCCTGGTTCATAAATTCGGAACGGAGTGCGACGACAAGACGTATCTGCTTATCTAAACGTTCATCAAGGCGGCGCATTTCTTTCAAAAGTTCTCCCGGCGTTTCCGAAACAGCAATTTTCTCATCATCTTCTTTCTTATTTCCCGCCGTTTTTGCTATATCAGGAACAGTGGAAGCACCTCCGATACCGCCGGTTCCCATTCCCGTATTTTCAGGTACTGTTCCGCCGTTCGTACGGACAAGTTCCTGCAGTTGCCCACTGATTTTCTCAACAGTTTTAGCCTTATTTTCAAGCGCCTGCATTTTTTCATCTGCCATTTTAAGCTGGCTTCGATAAAGTTCATTTTCCGCGTGAAGCGCATTCGTGCTGTATCCCGCCCATCCCGCCAAACTGATGGAAAGAATGAGGAGCACCGCTGCGACACCACCGAAAATTTTCAGTTTCTTAAATTCTTCCGATGAAAATATAACTTTCACTTCACCGGTTTCTTCATTTTTTTCTTTGATCATCCACTCACCCGTCAATCTATTTCAAAGGAATATTCCTGTTTCTTTGCATCATTTCTTTTCAATCCGGTCAATACGCTTAGCAGACGGATTTTCACCGTTTCTCTCTTCACCGGCACGGACTGCATCTTCTACCCTTTTAGCAACATCAGGCATGAGAGTATTCAGTGCAATACTGATACTTTCCGCTTCTTCTGAAGAAAGCGCTTCCCTGCATTCGCCGCCGGTCACAGCTTTTGCATAAATGCGGGACGCATCATGACCAGCCAGAGAAGAAAGGACGACGCCATTATTTTTGCCGTCCAGAAGGGTAAGAGAAAAGGAAAGTTTATCTCCTGTTTCATCAAAAGCATCATATCGCACCAAACCGATTTTCTGGAAAGATTTCAGCTGCATCGTAGCCAGAAGCTCCTGCTGATGAAGCATGCCCTGGGAAGATTCCACCATATCCCGGAGTTCCCGTACTTCTGTGGATAACTTCATTTCGATAGATCCGCCGTCTTCACCCATCATAAAATATTTATATTTCCTGTACAGACGATTCACCTTAGCCCGGAGCCAAAAAAACTGGAGAATAAGAAATACCAGTAAAACCGCAAGAATCGTTCCGATTACGGAGAGTATGAGCTGATAATTGATATTGAATTCTAAGATATCCATGGATTCGTTTATTCTCCCTGTTTGAGAAGTTTTGTAATACGCTCAAATTCTTTGTCACTTTTAAAAGAAATGGAAATAGTGCCTCTGTGACTGTTTTTCCCTTTTCCCACTTTAATTTTTACACGGGATCCTACGGCATTCACCAGATCTTCTTCCAGCGCGCGGAGATACGCATCCGCTTTATCCGCAGGCTTCCGCTTTTGTCCGTCTTTTTCACGGCGGAGGATTTCCTCGATACGCCGTGCGGAAAGATCTTCTTCCACAATTCGGCGCGCAAGCGCGATCTGCTCGGCAGGTGTTTCCAATCCTAAAAGGGGACGCGCCTGTCCCGCCGTCAATTTCCGCTCCAAAAGAAGGCTTTTTACCTCTTCAGAAAGCTCCAGAAGCCGCATCATATTCGTCACATAGGAACGGCTCTTACCGATAAGGTTTGCCATCTTTTCCTGTGTGAAATGATATTCACTGATCATCCGCTGATAGGCAAGTCCTTCTTCAAGAGGATTCAGATCTTCACGCTGCAGATTTTCAATGAGGGCGATTTCCGCCGTTTCCTGATCGCTATAATCTCGGACAAGAGCAGGTATTTCCACAAGCCCCGCCAGCTGGGCCGCTCTTAAACGACGCTCGCCGGCAATAAGTTCATATCCGCTGTCTTTTTTTCTTACAATAACCGGCTGGACGACGCCGTGTTCCTTGATGGATTCCGCCAGAGCATTTAAAGATTCCGGCTCAAATTCACGCCGCGGCTGCCATTCATTGGGAACAACAAGGGAAATGGAAATACTTTCGGTATTCTTTTCTTCCATCACTTCTCTTCCGAGCAGCTCTCCCAATCCTTTTCCCAGTCTTTTGGTCTTAGACACGTTTAATCACCTCACGGCACAACTTTTTATATGCTTCCGCCCCCTTGGATTTCGGCGCGTATGTAAGTATAGGTTCACCAAAACTCGGCGCTTCCGATAACTTCACTGATCGGGGAATTACTGTACGGAAAACTTTATTTCCAAAATATTTCTTCACTTCATCAGCTACCTGAAGGGATAAATTCGTCCTGCCGTCAAACATCGTCAGCAATATCCCCAGTATAGACAAACCCGGATTCAGCTTACGTGTCACGACCTGTACTGTCTTCACCAGCTGGGAAAGTCCTTCAAGCGCATAAAATTCTGCCTGAATGGGGATAAGTATTTCCTGTGATGCTACAAGAGCGTTCAGCGTCATAAGACCTAAAGAAGGAGGACAGTCAATCAAAATGAAATCATATTTATCGCATACCTGATCCAGTTTTCTTTTCATAAGAAATTCCCGTTTTTCCATGGAAACCATTTCAATTTCAGCCCCTGCCAAATCAATGGAAGCGGGGAGAATGGATAATTTCTTTATGTCTTTCTTGACGACGGCTTCTTCGATGGAGACATCATCTAAAAGCACATCATACAGCGTTTCCTCAAACTCCACATCTTTGCTGAGTCCGCTGGTGGCGTTTCCTTGGGAATCCGCGTCCACAAGCATCGTCTTATATCCTTTGTCCGCCAGGAACGCAGCCAGATTTACCGCTGTTGTGGTTTTTCCCACGCCGCCTTTCTGGTTAATGATACTGATGATCTTCCCCATAGCTTACATCCTTTCACAGATAGTCCATATTATTATACCATAAGGAGACGATTTATTTTATCCCCTTATGTTTCACGTGAAACATAAGGGGTTTCCCAATCTTCTTCCTTATTCTGCTATAATCTATTTATACTTTTGAAATAGGGTTACAAAAATACTTACGAAAGGGCCGATTCTTATGTCTCTGACCTTTTTACATATATTGATTATCTCCGCCACGGTCTTTGCCGTCATTGGAAGTGGATTTTATGTTTCCCGTTCCGTAAGATCCTCCGCAGGGTACAGCGTCGCGGGGCGAAGCGCGGGGGCCTCTCTTGTCGCAGGAAGCATCGCGGGAACGGTCGTCGGGGGAGGCGCTACGGTAGGTACGGCACAGCTGGCTTACTCTTTTGGCCTTTCCGCGTGGTGGTTTACCCTGGGAAGCGGCATCGCTTTTATCCTTATGGGTATTTTCTATGCCAAACGGCTTCGCAATACAGCACTGGAAACAATTCCTCAATATCTGGAACTTTATTATGGAAAGAAGGCCGAGGCTCTTTCTTCCATTATTTCTTCCATCGGTATTCTCCTGTCCGCTGTTGCCAGTTCACTGCCGGGCATAGAGATCATTTCCGCCCTTTTCGGGCTGACACCTTTTCTGTCCGCCCTTCTCCTCATGGCTCTCGTCATTGCCTATACTTTTTTCGGAGGCATAAAAAGCGCCGCCGTCAGCGGTATCCTGAAAATGGTGATTATCTGGATTTCTCTATTCATATCCGGTGTCATTGCTTTTCTGCTGTTACAGGAAAATAATATCCTCTCTTCGTTTCCCGCTTCTCATTTTGATCTGATGGGGCAGGGCATGGATTCCGCCATGGCTCATTTATTTTCCGTCATCGTTGGCGTACTCTGCACACAGACTTATATCCAATGCATCTTCTCCGCAGGCACCCCTTTGAAAGCGGCTTCCGGCTGCTTCATCGCAGCACTTATCGTCATACCCATCGGGCTGCCGTCAGTAGCTGTCGGCATGTACATGCACGCCGCAGAGCCCGGAACCTTACCGATCTTGGTCCTGCCCACTTTTCTGGTCAATCATGTGCCGGTCCTCATCGGCGGCCTTGCCATGAGCGGCATCATTCTTTCCCTACTGGGAAGTATCGGGGGACTGTCACTGGGTATCGGCACTATGATTTCCCATGATATTCTTTCACCTCTACTGAAAATTACTGATGACAAAAAGCTTTTCCGCCTGACAAAGCTGACTGTCCTTGCCGTCATGATTCTGGCATCCCTTATCGCCATCATGAACAGGGGGACAGAAATACTTTTCTGGAATTATCTTTCTATGGGACTCCGAGGAGGAGGCATCTTTCTGCCTCTCACGCTTGCTGTTTTCTGGCCGGGCCATCTCAATGCGGACTGGGCGGTGTTCTCCATGGCGGGAAGTACCATTGCCGCTATCATCGCCGCGTTGGCAAAATTTCCTTTTGATCCGCTCTTCATAGGACTTGCCGTAAGCTTCCTTCTCATCCTTCCCGGACTCCGTTTGAAAAAAACTTTCTGAACTCATATTTCACGTGAAACATTTATAAGGAGATAGAATGATCAAAGCTGCTGTTTTTGATATGGACGGTACTATTTTAAATACCATCGGCGACCTTACTGATTCTTTGAACTATGCTCTTGTGGAAACGGGACATAAAGGGGGACATCCGGAAGAAATGGTAAAACTCTGCTTCGGCTGGGCCTTGAACCTTGATATGATTAAAGCCCTCGCTATGGCAAAAGGATTTTCAGCAAAAGATCTGGAACTGGCGGGGAACAAAATTCCGGTGGAAGACATTCCAGCCACTGAAGAAGAAATAAATGAACTCATGGACGTATTTACTTCTTACTATGGAAGCCATAACCAAATCAAAACGAAACCTTACAGCGGTATACCTGAAGTTATTCGCACCCTCCGGAAAAAGGGTATCCGCTGTGCCGTAGCGTCTAATAAAGACGATGACCATGTGCAGATCCTTTCAGAAAAACTTTTCCCCGGTCTTTTTGATATTTCCATCGGAAGAAACCCGGAAATGGCCATTAAGCCGGATCCGGAAATGATTTTGTCAATAGCCCGCCGTTTAGGAATAAAAGCAAAAGAAATCGTTTATATCGGTGATTCGGAAGTGGATATCATGACAGGAAAGAAGGGGGGATTCCCCAGCATTTCTGTTGCCTGGGGATTCCGCACCGGAGAATTTCTTAAAAACCACGGGGCGGAACGGATTGCTTTTTCACCTGATGAACTTATAGAAATGATTCTTTCTTTATAAGCCAAAAAGGGAGGTAATAATGACTATACAATATCTGAAACTGGAAATATTTATTCCCGCTACCCATTTCCGCATCCTACAAAAAGCACTCCAATCGGTGGATGCCGGGCATATAGGAAACTATGACAGCTGCCTTTCTTACAGTCCCGTCAAGGGAACATGGCGTCCTTTGGAAGGAACGACTCCTTACATCGGCAAAAAAAATGAAATCAGTGAAGAAGAAGAGTATAAAGTGGAAGTCACCATAAAAAAAGAAAATTTGGAAAAAACGATGACCGTCGTCAAAGAGATCCATCCTTATGAAGAACCGGTCATTAACGTCATTCCGCTCTATGCCGCCGGGATCTGATCAGAGTTCTTATAAATGATCCAGCACAGACAAAAACAGCCTTATCCTATAAAAGATAAAGCTGTCTTTTTTCGTGCCACAGGGAAAGGGGAGGGGATACTGCTGACAGTCCGTCATAGACACTCCGGGGCAAAAAGACTCCGCCCGGAAAAAACAGCCTTGCCCAAAGAAGAGCAAAGCTGTCGGCTTATCCCTTATTTATGTTCAAATATATCTACGCGTCTGTTGTTCGCACGGCCGGCTTCCGTATCATTCGTATCTACCGGTGCTTCTTCCCCTTTGTACATACCCACCAGATGACTCAGATCTACGCCGTGAGCCACCGCATAGTCCGCCACCTTCTTTACACGGCGGATAGCAAGATCATCATTGTACTCTTTAGACCCGTTGGAATCTGTCCGTCCTACAAGCTTGAAAGTATGACCTGTTTCTTTTGCCGCCTTGACAAAAGCATCCAGATTCGCCGTCTGATCAGTGCGGGGGGTATCGGAATCATTTCCGAAATGAATACTGATAAAGTAATAATCATTCTCCGGAACCGCCGTTTTCTCTTCTGCCGGAGTGATAGTTACCATGCTTTCCTCTTTCTTTTGTCCTTTATTGTCCAATGCGGAATAATCGATATCATTTTCAGAATAAACGGCTTTTCCGTCACTTCCGCCGCCGAAACGATAGGAAACACCTGCCAGCCATCCCTGATAGGAAACATTTTTATTTCTGCTCCCTTCCGTATTCAGGTAACGGTATCCCGCATTGAGGTCGATGTTTTCATCGAGTGCAAAGTTCACACCGGCTTCCCAGATGGATGTATTCTTCGAACCGAGCGCGCCTTTTGCATACAAATCAAGAACTTCATTAATCGGCTGGCGGGCGATGATACCGAGCTGGGCGATGTCATTCTCCCGTTTTTCCGCCCCGAAAGCACCGATAGGAAAGTCCGACATCGTAATGTGATTATATCCGGTGTATACAGCTACCTGGGGATGAACGCTGTAAAGCAGATTTAATTCGTGGCTGCGGCCGTCCGTATCATCACTATTAAGACCATAGTATTGGAACTGCGCCGCCGCCTTGTCAGTCAGTCCGTATGTCACGCCGCCGTTGAAATTCCATGCGCTGTTATCTTTGTAAGTACGGGTTTTTGTTTTTGTATTCCACATCCCTGCGTTAATTTCCCACTGCCCTTTTGTAAATTCCGTCTGGGGTGACGCATAGACGCTCATGGTAAGCGCCGCTGCAGCCGCCAAAACCGCCGCTGTCTTTTTCATATATTTTTCCTCCTTCATTCTAATCAACTTAATTTGTTTCATTATAGCATAAACATTCTTTTCTTATTAAAACGGAGATACCCTCTTTGTTCATATCCAAAAGTACTATCCTTTGGAAAAGGAGTATGCAAAAAAGGCCGGGGAATAATAAGGAATAAAAAACCTTTCCAACTTGAATAATCGATTAAACAGCCTTTTCTCCACCCTTTTATGAACTGCTATTTATTTCCTCCTTTCATTACATCCTGCATTTCCTCAATCATTCCTATATTCCCGCTTTCAATCAGCTTTTTAAATTCCTCAAGCTGTTCCTTAATTTCTTTCGACATTTCAGGGAACTTCGGCGCGATATCTTTCATTGCTTTCAAAACGATCTGAGACACCACATACCGGGTGAACCATTTATTATCTGCCGGTACGATGTACCACGGCGCTTTTTCTGTTGATGTTTCTTCAATCATTTCACTGTACAGATCCTGGTACCTGTCCCAGAAACGGCGTTCATTGATATCGGCAATAGAAAATTTCCAATTTTTCTTCTTGTTTAAAATACGTTCCGCCAAACGGTCACGCTGTTCATCTTTGGAAACATGAAGGAATATCTTGATTATATGGAATCCGTTTTCCGCCAGGTATCTTTCCCAGTCACGGATCTGGCGATACCGGGTTTTCCAAATATTTTTATTTACCAGATCCTTGGGAATCTTATCATTTTCAATCAGATCATGGACACGGGTAACCACCACATCTTCATAATGGGAACGATTGAAAATACCGATATTTCCCCGGCGGGGCAGTGCCTTATTGATACGCCACATGTAATCGTGATCCTTTTCTTCTGTCGTCGGCTGCTTAAAAGAAACGACATGGACACCGTTTGGGTCAAGATGAGAGAAGACATGCTTAATCGTGCCGTCTTTCCCTGCCGCGTCCATCGCCTGCAGTACGATAATAAGCCCGTATGTATTCTGGGCATACAGCTTCGCCTGGTACAGGGACAATTCTTCCAGCGCTGCTGTCATGGAAACTGTCTTCACATACTCCTTGTCCACATCCATATCACAGTTCGTAGAAAACTTTTTCAGACTGATTTTTTCTCCTTCTTTTGCACGATACCGGTCGATATCAATTTTCACTTTCTTTTCTGTTTTTTCAACTTTCTCCGCAGTTATCCGTTCTTCTTCCATTTTTTCCCCCTTAAAAAATACGGTCTCTTCTTATTTTTCTTCTTTTTCCATTTCTTTTCTTATTTCTTCTAACGGCTTATCTGTTTCCTTTTTTATCATATCCCTGAACCGTTCCAGCTGCTTCTGTTCCTCAGGAGATAATTTCGGAAACTTCGGATCTATCTTTTTCAGTACACCAAGAGTAATGAGCGCCACCACATAACGGGTGAACCATTTATTATCCGCCGGTACAATATACCAGGGAGATTTATCCTTGGACGTATTTTCCAAAAGTTCTTCATAAAGCTCCCGATATTCATCCCAATGTTCTCTTTCATGAATATCACCCATAGAAAATTTCCAATTCTTCTCCTGGTTAAAAATACGATCGATAAGCCTTTTCTGCTGTTCTTCCTTGGATACATGAAGGAAAATTTTAACCATGTAAAAACCGTTCTGGTGAAGATACTTTTCCCAGTTATTAATCTGCTCATACCGCTCCATCCAGATATTCCTGTCAATCAAATCTCTTGGCAGCTGGCCGGTGCTGATTAAATTATGAACACGCGTTACAATGACATCTTCATAATGGGAACGATTGAAAATACCGATATTTCCCCTCGGCGGAAGTGCTTTATTGATGCGCCACATATAATCGTGATCTTTTTCTTCCGTTGTCGGCTGCTTAAAAGATGCCACGGAAACGCCGCCGGGATCCAGATTTGCAAAAACATGATTGACCGTACCGTCTTTTCCTGCCGCATCCATCGCCTGCAGTACGATAATAAGCCCGTATGTATTCTGGGCATACAGTTTTTCCTGATATACTTTCAATTGCTCAATCACTTCAGGAAAAAAAGTGCTCTTCACTTCTTCTTTATCAATATCCACATCCCGCTTCGTAGGGAACTTTTTCAAGTTCACTTTCTCATTTTCCTTTACACGATACCGGTCAATATCAATTTTTACTTTTTTTATGTTTTCCATGGCATCCTCCTTTACGAAAAATATCTATATCTTTATTATATTCCTTTTGAACCATTTATATGAAATAGAATTGAATTATTTAGTATAATAGAAAAAAACAGAAAAGGAGGATTGGATTGATGGAAAGAAAGAATAATGAAAAAAGAACAGGCCGCTTATCAAACCTGTCGGAAATATTCCAACTTTCAAAGGAAGGGAAAACTCTCTTTTCCAATCCGTCATTTCGTTTCTGGCAGCTGCAAAACAAATGGAAAAATATCGCCGGTCCCATGATCGCACGGGAATCCTATATTTCTTTTGAAAAGAAACAGACACTTTATATTACCGTCACCAATTCCGTCTGGATGAACCACCTCTATATGATGAAAGCGGATCTTCTCAAACGGATCAGAGAAGACGACTACGGGAAAAAGTACACAGATATACGCTTCGTTGCGGGCCGGGCGAAAATCGAACGCCCTCCGGAATCCTCTCTTGCCCCTGTAAACAACCGGCGGGAAAAAGAAGAAAAGATATATTCCGTTCCCCTTTCGGAAGAAGAACGGAACTCTATCGATAAATGGACCGGCGCTTACATCTCCGATGATAATACCCGCAGCCTTTTTACAAAAATGATGAAAGCTGCCGCGGCAAAAAGGAAAGGAGAAATCCGGGCCGGCTGGCATTCCTGTGCCGTCTGCGGTGACCTTATCCCTCCCGGTATAAATACCTGCACTGTCTGCGAAAATAGAAAAGAACAGTCCCAGATCGGTAAAATCATACTTCTTTTAAAAGAAACCCCCCATCTTTCCTACAACGAAATTTATAAAAAGATTCCCTGTAAATATACGGCTTACGAAGAAGCCAGAGAAACACTCATACAGAGAATACGGGAAAACATTTACAGGAAAATTGACGGTCCTCTTAACAAACGGATCCTTCTTTCCATGATTCTTCACAAACCGTTGAAAGATATTTCCTTAAGAGAAGCGGAAACCGCCCTCCGTAATATGCCGGAAACCAAATTTGACGTTATCAATAAAAAATAATTACTTGAAACATTTTTCCTTTCATACCATTTTCATCCCATGATCCCTGTTTCAAACAAAAAAACTGAGTAAAAGAGATAAGCATTTTGTAGAAGCTTATCTTTTTTACTCAGTTTCACGTGAAACAAATTATATCCCTATTTTTATTTCTTTTCCATAAGCGCCAAGAGATTCATCAGCCGTTGTAATGATAGTCTGAATTTCCTTTTTTATGAGATAAGAAAAAAGAGCCTCTCTTCGTTCTTTATCGAGTTCGCTCCCCACATCATCCAATAAAAGAAGAGGATATTCACCTGTTTCCTTTTTCACAAATTCCAGTTCCGCCAGCTTCACGGACAGAATAGCTGTCCGCTGCTGCCCTTGGGAACCATAAGAAGAAATATCGTTTCCATTCATAATAAAAATCAGGTCATCCCGATGCGGACCAATGGAAGTATGGCAAAAACGGCTGTCTTCTTCTCTGGAAAGGGCCAGTTTTTCCAAGTACCATTCTTCATCAAACCGTTCTTCCTGATTTCCGCTTTTCCTGTACTTGATTAAAATATTTTCCTTCTCATCAGTCAAAAGCGATTCCATGGAAGAAACAATTTCATTTATCTTTCCTATGGTTTCCATTCTTTTCTTTACGATATACGATGCTCCTTTGGCAATCTGCATATCCCATACATCCACATCCGCCGTAAATCCATGAAAACGAGCTTCTTTAAATGCCGCATTCCTCTGCTGTACGGCCCTGCCATAACGAAGTATTTCCTCATAATATCTCGGACTGACCTGGGAAATTTCCAAATCAATAAATCGACGGCGGTTTTGCGGCGCTCCTTTGATCAGCTGAAGATCATCCGGCGTAAAAAGCACCGTACGGAACATTCCCATAAGCTCTCTTTTTTTCGTGGCCGTTTCATTAATCAAAATTTTTTTGCCTTTGTTCCGGGACAATTTAATTTTGATTTCATGCGTTACACCGCGAACGCTAAAGTCCAAAAGAATCGTTCCTTCTTCTTTATCGAGGCGGATCAATTCCTCATCATTGCTTGTGCGGAAAGACTTTCCCACAGAAGCAAAATAAATCGACTCAATGATATTTGTTTTTCCCGTACCGTTTTTACCCGTGAGAACAGTTATATTTCCGGAAAAATCGATAGAAAAATCTTCAAAATTTCGTATTTCAATGAGATGGGCCTTTCCGCATCTCATTTCTTCGCCTCAATTATTCTATAGACTTCTCCATCAAGAGAAATTTCATCTCCAAGACGGATCTTTTTTCTTTTTTCCTGAATAATGCTTCCATTCAAAAAAATTTCATGCTTCTTTATAAAATCCCCTGTTTCACCGCCGGAAGAGATTATATTCTCCTTTTTCAAAAATTGATCCAGCTGAATATAATCTCCATATATTTCTATTTCTTTCATCAGCGGCCTCTCATAGGCGTTACAACATAGCGGTATGCCTTATCTTCTTCCTGTTCTACCACCATTGGCCCGTTTTTCTTTACATGAAGAATGATTTTTTCTCCTTTTGAATGTTTCAGAATATCTTCCACATAAGTGCAGTTAAAAGTAATTTTCACATCAGCACCGTCCAGCTCTGCCGGAATGGACGTTTCAGAACGGCCGATATCGGGATCTTCCTCAAAAGCTTCCAGAGTTCCATTTTCAAATTTAAAATTGATTGTTTTATAACTCATATCTCTGGAAATCGGACTGACAAAACGGACTGCTTCCTCAAAATCCTTCAGATCCAAAGTCGCATGCAAATCGAAACTTGACGGGAATACTCTCTTATAATCGGGATAAACGCCATTAATAAGATTGGAAAGGAAGTATGTCTCCCCGAAAGAAAAAGCAACATGCCGGCTCGCCCAGGATATTTCCATCATATCATCTTCCCCGACAGGAAGAAGACGGATCACATCCTGAAGTACAGAAGCGGAAACAATAAAATTCCCTTTTCCTGTCGGTATTTCTTCAAGAGATATCTCTCTTGCCGCCAAACGGTGGGAATTCGTAGCGGCCATAGTAAATACGTTTTCATTAATATCACAGAGAATACCGGTGAAGATAGGATTTTTCGCGTCCGTAGAGGCAGCAAAGGAAACGAGATTCACCATTTCTGCAAAATCTTTGCATTTCATATTTACATGGAACGTATGATCAATTTCCGTAACCAGCGGAAATTCTGCCGTATCTCTTGTGGGAAAATGAGAATTATACTGGCCCGCCTTAAAGAAAACAGTACTTTCGCCTTTTTTCTGTTCCATAACAACCGGACCGGAAGGCATCATTTTTATGGTAGACAAAAGATGGGGTGCCGAAATGAGAACGGATCCCCGCTCTTCCACATCAGCTTCGCAAAAAGTACGGATGCCAATGGAATAATCATTAGCTTGAAATTCGACTTTTCCGTCTTCAGCGGAAATAAAGAAACCATTATTTGTGTTTGATGTGACTTTTGTCTGTGCTGCGCGTTGTACTCTTTCTAAAGCACGGCATAAATCCTGAGATTGAAATGTAATTTTCATGGCAGCTCCTTTACTGATATAAATAATAAAGAATAAAAGCAGTAGCAGTAGTTTCTGTGAATAAGTGAATAAGTCTGTGCAAAGGTTATTCTGTCTTTCTTTTTTGAATAGGATAACTTTGTGAACAGTGAAAATTTTTATTCACGGAATGAACAGTTTTTTATAAAAAATGATTTATTCACAAGTTATAAACAATTTATTTACAAAAAAAATTGTTTTTTAAACAGGTCTTTTACCTTTTCTTTTTTAGGAGAATTAAGATATCTTCCAATTCCTTTCTCGTCCTGTCATTATTTTTGAGCGCTTTTTGTACGCGTTCATAAGCATGGACAATTGTACTGTGGTCTTTATTAAAATATTTTACCAAAGCAGGAAAAGAATCATTCAATTCCTCGCGGGCAATATACATCGCCATCTGTCTTGGAATGACCACATTTTTTGGACGGGATTTGCCTAAAACCTGTTCCTTTTTTACATTATAATACTTGCAGACAGTATCGATGATCGTTTCAGCAGATAAATGACTGTAAAGATCCACCTTGATAATATCGGCAAGGGCGTCCCGGGCATTTTCCAAAGTAAGGGGGACCTTTTTAATCTGGCAATATCCGACAACCTGTTTGAAAGCGCCTTCCAGCTCGCGGACACTGGAATTGACATTTCCCGCGATAAAGGAAATTACTTCTTCAGGTATATCGATATGGGAGCGTTCCGCCTTCTTCTGCAGGATGATGGAACAAATTTCAAAATCGGGAGGAGAAATATGGGCAATCATACCGCTGGAGAATCGTGTTATTAAGCGTTCATGGAAATCTTTCAAATCACTCGGTGTACGGTCGCTTGTCGTAATGATGTAGTTATCATTGTCGGCAATCGCATTAAAAGTATTGAAAATTTCCATACGGGACGATTCTTTCGTACCATTGAAAAATTGAATATCGTCAATAAGTAAGTAATCTACAGTGCGGTATTTTTCACGAAATTCCTGCATTTTTCCGCTGCGAATGGATTCAATAAGTTCATTCGTAAAATTTTCGCTTGTTACAAAGAGAACGGAAAGATCAGGACGATGAGTTTTTACATAATTGGAAATGGCAAGAAGAAGATGGGTCTTGCCCAAACCTGAAGGGCCGTAAATGAACAGTGGATTATAATTACTGGCTTTCGGCTTTTTTTTAGAATAATTAGTATCGGGAGAATCTGTATATTCTTCACAGGAAAGAGCGATGGCATGGGCTGATTGGAAAGCAATTTCATTACAGTTGCCATGGACAAAATTATCGAAAGTATAATCGTCGAATTTATAAGGAAATTTCTTTTCCGGAGATTTGGCCGGAAGAGGAACGGCAGAAGGCCTGATGGAAGATGGATTATCTAAAATACTGGGAAGTTTAACTTCTTCCGGATTTTGCGGTTTGATATTCATGAAATCAGGTATTACAGGTTCCTCATAGATTTCCGGGTTTTCTTCTGTCTTATAAGGAGAGAAAGATATATCGGGATTTTCCTTTTTCTCCTTATCGGGTAGAGAAGAAACAGGAGGAATCCCAAAATTTCCGGAAGTTTCAGGAGCAGCAGATGTTTCCGGTACCGGATCAGCAGCGGAAACCTCGCTGTTTTCCTGAGATTGAAGAACCAGCTTTACAGGCATTCCGCTTTTTTCAGAAAGAATTTTCTCCAATTTTGTCTTGTAGACAGCGTTAATCCAGGGAATCATATAAGGGACGGTAGTCATGGCTGTGAAAATACCGTCGGAAAAAGAAATGGGAAAAACAAAACTATAAAAATTATTATAATATTCGGGATTTTTTATTTTTATTTCCTCTAAGACATGTGTCCAGAGTTCAAAAATTTCCATTTGTACATCCTTTCATACCCGGTCTGTTTAAAAGAGGAATAAATCTGTGAATAACTGTGAATAACTGTGCACAACTTTATAAATATGTACATACTCATCAGATTTTATCGGATAAAGTAAGAAAAGGAAAAAATTAATATTCCTGTGAATAATTTTATTGTACCATGTTGTCTTATCGCTGTCATTTACAAGATGTACCCTCCTCGGGATCACTTTATACTATTCAACGGGCACTTATCTATAAGGAAAAGAGCCTGTTGAAGAAAGGAAGAAGAGGGATCATTTTAGAAAATTGCTTGCTTTTTCCGAAGATATTTGTTATTATATTGCAGTCACATAGATGGTATCTATGTAAAAATACAGGGGCATAGCGCAATTGATAGAGCAACGGTCTCCAAAACCGTAGGTTGGGGGTTTGAGTCCCTCTGCCCCTGCCATATACGGCCCAATAGCTCAGCTGGATAGAGCACTTGACTACGAATCAAGGTGTCGGGAGTTCGAATCTCTCTTGGGTCACCAGAATATGTTTATCCGAACTCCCCATTTTACAGAATTTTGTAAGATGGGGAGTTCGGTTTTATAATTGTACGGTGATGCTTTAAAAAGTTTTCCTATATGAAGTCCGGTCTTCAATAGATTTTTATGCTGCTGATCGGATGAATGCCGGGTATGGATAACGGCTTTTACTGTATGAAAAAACAGCCTCCTTCAAAAAGTAGGTCGGCTGTGTGCTATTCCCATAAACGTAATAAGCCCCGGTTGGGGTATTACATTCCCGCTGTCGTATTAACGGTACGATAGCGGGATTTTTTTATATTGCAATTATAATTTCTCTATTAACTTTTCTCGTTTTCCCGCGTACTCCTCTTCAGTTAGAACCCCTGCATCGTAAAGCTGTTTTAGCTTCAGCAGAGTCTCTGCCACAGTGGCCGCATTCGCTACGGCTTCTTTTTCTGCAGTTTCTTCGGCTTCTGCCATCTCTACAAGTTTTGCTGCCTCGGCCCGGATACTTTCGACATCTGACCCGGCAGGGGCAGCAAACTGGAAGGTGGTAAATTCTTCCGGAGACATTTCAATAGCGCATCGGCGGCTTTCCGTAAATACGCAAGCCACTGTACACTGTTTTGCTCGGCCTTTGAGAAGAATACCGGCAATAGCTCCGATAGGGCCGAGGATAACAGCACCTAAGAACCCCCACCCCATCGATGGGCCAAATTTAAATTTATTTTCTTCAGTGATTCGTTCCCAGACTTCCAGATCCTTGTCGACACGGATAACGCGGAACTTCCCGCTTTTATCTGTATAACCTAAAACTATATTTTTACCGGTATTATTAATTTCAACTTTTTTAGCGAAATTGGCACCTATTACTTTCATACTTGTTTCTCCTCAATAAAAGTTATTGAATATCAGACTGCATAGAACGGCTAATCCTAAAATTCTAATACTTTGTCAGTTAAACCGATTGAGTTGTATCGGTATGCATCTTGGATTTTCAGACACAAGCATTATACCGCCTGCCGATTATAAAATCGTTTCAAACAGACTTTTTTATTATTAATTCCAACGCAGACGATTTTGCCGTTTGGAGCGTATAAGTGCTATAAATTGATTTCTCCTTTAACTTTCAAGCAAAGTGGCTTCCTGAATTAATTCTTGCACGATCGTTTCATTGCATTCTTCGACAAGGGATTTCATTCGAAACAAGTCTATAATAGCCCAAATGAAAACGCCTCCGTAAGTAATCCAGTATAGTATATTTCTTACCGGTTTCCTTAAATAAAAATAATGAATACAGAAAAACCAGCAAAGATAAGCGACTGAGAGGTCTTTCTCTTTCGCTGCAAGTCTGTTCGTTACATAATTTTTTTGTGCAGGTGTCAATTCATTTAGTAATAAGGCTGTTTTTTCTGTCATATTGATGATTTTCTCCTTTATAAAATTAATGACTTTTGAAAGGATATATTATGCGGCAGCCAGTCCCAAGATTTTTACACTTTTCAGTTTAAACCGGGTAAGGACAGGTGCTTCAAAGGGGCGTGCTTCGGTAATTATTTTTTGATTGAAAGAAAGTTCTCCAGAAAAATTCATCATTGTCTCCGCAAATAAAAAAACTTATTTTAACGGCTGTCATTTAAATTATAATACAGGAAAAAGCAAAAGGATATTTTCTCGTGATTTCGTGGCCAGAAGTAAGAAATATTTCAAATGTATCTGCCGGTGAAAAACCGCCATCCGATGGACAGCGGGAATATTTACGCCAGTTTTTCAATCATTTTATTCCATCCGGCTTTTTGGAGGCGGTGAAGCAGGACAGTCGCGCAGGAGGCGCGGATGCATTGGTCGAGTAAAAGGGCGCACCATGCGCCGACAAGGCCCCAGCCCATGACAAAAAGGAAGAATGCTGTCATGATAGGACG
>ERZ773138.1834-NODE-1834-length-18172-cov-10.466965_pt1 | contig 18172 bp, 19 predicted proteins | sample MGYA00511114_ERZ773138 | MGnify/ENA primary metagenome ERZ773138 (study PRJEB29015, sample SAMEA2737805) | human gut metagenome | biome: human gut; feature: human-associated habitat; material: faeces | place: China | collected 2012 ...
TCAGATTGCACATGATCTTCACCTCTTCCCTTATACTGTGTCTGTCTACCGGTATATGATACTCCAGATCGAATACACCTGTTTGATCTCGTTATAATCAGAACCGGCAAATTCCCGCTCTTTTTTCCCCCTGCCGGTCAACGATGACCTTGATCAGACACAGGATACCTGCTACCGTCACCCCAATAATAAACCACCAATTCATTTTTCTCCTCCTTGTACTCTCCTTTTTTACTCTGTGAGCATTGCTCACTTAATACCTCCAATAAATTCCCTGTTACACGCAAAGAACGCATTGCTTTCATGTTATCATGCGAACAAAAGGGGTACAAGTTGAAAACAATTATTTCTATAGAAGTTATATCAATCTATCTAATATTACAAATGCGTTAATACATATTCTCCAAATTCAGGTAATGAAAAGAACACATACCCATGTTCCTCGCAATCAATAATGCTCCTTTTCTTTAACCTGTCTCGATAAGGATTAAACTCATTTGTTTTTAATGAAAGCTTATCTCGTATCTCCTTTATTTTACCGGATTCTGTTTTTGCAATACCATAACAGATCTTTCTATCCTTGTTCGATAACTCCGACCAGATCTTGTCATACACATATTCACTCAGATACTGTCTATACATACCAATCACAGCCTTATAATCGCCTTTCTTCTGCCATGTTAAATATCCTAACACCTGAAATGCAAATGGATACCCCTTTGTCAAATCTGCCATTGCCAACGCATCAGAATCAGATATTGAAAAAATATCCTGATATTTCTGTTTAACAGCTCCCTTGTCCAATGGCTGTAATTTAATCTTAGGTGCACGATATAAGAATGTCAGATTTTTCTCATTCTGCAAAGCATCTATATTTTCAAAAAGTCCTGTCATCAATAAAAACACTGGATATTCGTTCCGTACAAAAATTTGAAATGCACTTGCAAATACCTTCATTTCTTCATTACTTGTTACCTCATCTATAGAAACAAGCACCCGGAGGTTCCTTTTTTTAATGACTTCCAGCATAGCCTGAATTGCATTTTCTATATCAAAAAAAGGATTTGCTTTTTCTATTGATACACCGATTCCAAGTACAGATAAATCAATCTTGGCTTTTATAAATAAGTCTTTTAATTCCTTTTGATCATATAGTTTTGCCGCAAAACTATACAGCAGATCACGTTCCGGATTCAGTTCAATAACGATCCAGTCTTTTTCTTTTCGGAAATGCTTTGAAATATCCGTCAGCATAACTGTCTTTCCACTGCCTCGTACCCCTGTAATCATATAAATCTGCTGATTCATATATTCTGCTGAAAATGTCTCTATAATTTCATTTGTCTGTACTAATCTGGACACTGATTCTAAAGGACTTTTCCCAAAAACTAATGAAAATGGATTTTGCATGCTGCACCTCCTCTTTTACTGTTCTTTACTCTTTTAAGCATGTTTTACTGTTCTTTACTCTTTTGTTTTATTTTTACTCTTTTTTACTGTTTTGTCAAGTTAAACGCAACAAAAAACTCCTGATATTATACTTGTTATGCAGCAAACCTATCCGAGTGCCGGTTCTTAGACAGCGTCCCTTGCTGCCTTACATACCGTTGCACCGAGGATAGAGCACAAGCGTTTTGCGTAATAACAATGTATAATATCAGGAGTTTTCGTTCGTCTGCATCACTCAAATTGATGCTCTTTATAGTGATGGGCTTCCTCCAGCATCATATCCTTGACCTTCATGAGTCGCACCTGCGTGCTTCGTTCATTCTCATCAAGCTTCATGCTGATATATCGGATGCCCTCTTTTGTCTCAGGAATGATAACATGCTCCAGCGCATTTACACGCCGTCTGGTCTTTTCGATCTCCGATGCCAGAAGCTGACAGGATTTCTCGATCTCCGCCAGTTTCAGCATATCCGGAAGGATGTCAGCAAGTGACTTTACTGCATCATCCAGATCACCGGAGGTAAATGCAAAACCGTAAGAATAGATATCATTCTCATCCGCACTTTTTGTTGTATATTCAAATACCGGAATATCTACACTCATAACATTTCGATCCTTGCAGGTAAGCTGGACTTCCTGTTTCGGAGCCATGAGTGCCGTATGAAGAATCTGTTCAGACATGCCGGCTTTTGCTATGACAAAATTCGTATTGGCGGCTTTGATACCGGCCTCAACCTTCTCTCGAAGTGCCATATTCTCTCTTGCCATATCAAGGAACTGCCGCATCAGCTCATCTCGTTTATCTTTTAACAGCTTATGACCTCTGGTTGCCGTAACAAGCTTCTTCTTTAAACGGGTCAGTTCCATTCTGGTAGGATTTACCTGTGTAGCTGCCATTTTTGCCTCCTTATAAAGTCAACTCGAAGCGCTCCACCTCGCCTAACGGCTCGTAGCACTCTTCCGTTTATTAACTCGAAGCGCTCCACCTCGCCTGTCGGCTCGGTGGGTTCTGTCGAACCATGCTCGTATCCTTGCAAATCGTCTGCTATGAGCAAGCTCAAGCATCCCATTTGCAAGTCTACTCACGCGCTTCTCGTTACTTTCCATAATACATATCTAACCACTTATCATCGATACGTTTCAGTTCTGCACGAGGCAGGATCGATAACAGCTTCCAGCCGATGTTTAATGTCTCTTCGATACTTCTGTCTGTCTCATAACCCTGAGATACATATTCCTTTTCAAATGCTTCTGCAAACTTTGCATACAGAATATCGATATCCGACAATGCTGATTCACCAAGGATCGTCATAAGCTCCTTCGCATCCTTACCACGGGAATATGCCGCAAATAACTGGTTCATGGTGCTGGAATGATCTCCTCTTGTCTTTCCCTCACCGGTACCCTTATCCTTCAGACGTGACAGGGATGGAAGTACATCGATCGGTGGTGTTATGCCCTTTCTGTAAAGCTCACGGCTTAAAATGATCTGTCCCTCTGTGATATATCCTGTTAAGTCAGGGATTGGATGTGTCTTATCATCCTCAGGCATGGTAAGGATCGGGATCATTGTGATACTACCGTTCTTGCCACGCTGTCTTCCTGCTCTTTCATATAAGGTTGCAAGGTCTGTATACATGTATCCGGGATATCCACGACGACCCGGAACCTCTTTTCGGGCTGCGGATACTTCTCGTAACGCATCTGCATAGTTTGTAATATCCGTCAGGATAACCAGTACATGCATGTTCTTTTCAAATGCAAGATATTCTGCAGCGGTCAGTGCCATACGAGGAGTAGCGATACGCTCAACCGCAGGGTCATTTGCAAGGTTAATGAACAGTACGGTTCGATCGATCGCACCTGTCTCCTTGAAGCTCTCTGTGAAGAAGTTCGCTTCTTCGAAAGTGATACCCATAGCAGCAAATACTACTGCGAATGGCTCATCCGTTCCACGCACCTTGGCCTGTCTTGCGATCTGGGCTGCTAGCTTCGAATGTGGAAGTCCTGATGCTGAGAAGATCGGCAGCTTCTGTCCTCTTACCAGTGTATTTAGTCCATCAATAGCAGAGATACCTGTCTGGATAAATTCCGATGGGTAATTTCTGGCTGCCGGATTCATTGGCAGACCATTGATATCTCTTCTCTCCTCCGGAAGGATATCCGGTCCTTTATCGATCGGTCTTCCCAGTCCGTCAAATACACGGCCAAGCATATCTTCTGATACGCCAAGCTCCATGCTTCGTCCAAGGAATCTTACTTTACTGTTTGAAAGGTTAATACCTGTTGAATTCTCAAATAACTGTACCAGTGCATCTTCACCATTGATCTCAAGAACCTTGCATCGTCTGACTTCGCCGCTTGCAAGCTCGATCTCACCAAGTTCATCATAGGTGACATTTTCTACACCATGTACCAGCATCAGAGGTCCTGCAACTTCCTGTATGGTTCTATATTCTTTTGGCATGTGCTTAGTCCTCCTTTGCTATGGCTGCTTCCAGTTCCTGATGAAGTGCCTTTATGATCTTGTCATATTCTGCTTCCACATCTTCCGGATGTGTATATTTGAAACGTCCGATTTTCTCACGAACCTCCATGTTCAGAATATTCTTTATAGTTGCACCACTCTTCAAGGCCTCTGATGATTCCTCATAGAATGCCAGCACAAGTTCCATCATGCGGAACTGCTTATCCAGTGGTGTGTAGGTGTCGATCTCATGGAATGAGTTCTGATGCAGGAAGTCCTCACGGATAGATCTGGCTGCTTCCATCTTCAGACGGTCGCCTGCAGATAAGGCATCCATACCAACCATCTTAACGATCTCATCCAGCTCTGCTTCTTCCTGTAATAATGTCATAAGCTTCTGACGATCTTCCATCCAGTGCTCATTGACATTTTCCTCAAACCATTTTCCCATGTTATCTACATACAGCGAATAACTGGTCAGCCAGTTGATCGCCGGGAAATGTCTCTTATAAGCCAGTGCGGAATCCAGTCCCCAGAATACCTTAACGATACGAAGGGTTGCCTGTGATACCGGCTCTGAAATATCACCACCGGGAGGTGATACGGCTCCGATTACGGATAAGGCTCCGGTTCTTCCTTCCGAACCAAGTGTCTTAACCATACCGGCACGCTCATAGAACTGTGCCAGACGGCTTCCTAGATATGCAGGATAACCTTCCTCACCGGGCATCTCCTGTAAACGTCCTGACATTTCTCGAAGTGCTTCTGCCCATCTGGAAGTAGAGTCAGCCATCAGCGCAACGGAATATCCCATATCACGGAAATATTCTGCGATCGTAATACCGGTGTAAATAGAAGCCTCTCTGGCTGCAACCGGCATATCCGATGTATTTGCGATCAGAACGGTTCTCTCCATCAGGGAGTATCCTGTCTTCGGGTCTTTCAGTTCCGGAAACTCGTTTAATACGTCCGTCATCTCATTTCCACGCTCACCGCATCCGATGTATACAACGATATCGGCTTCTGCCCATTTTGCAAGCTGATGCTGGATAACGGTCTTTCCACTACCGAATGGTCCGGGAACTGCTGCTACACCACCCTTTGCGATCGGGAAAAATGCATCAACAACTCGCTGTCCTGTGATAAGCGGCATAACCGGTGGAATCTTCTCTGCATAAGGACGACCCTTACGAACCGGCCATTTCTGCATCAGTGACAGTTCCTTATCACCCTTTGCTGTCTCGATCACACATACAGTTTCTTCTACTGTGAAATCTCCGCTCTTGATCTCTTTTACAGTTCCTTCTATACCATATGGAACCATGATCTTCTGAGTTACGACAACTGTCTCCTGTACGGTTCCGATCACATCTCCGGTCTCTACCTTGTCCCCTGCCTTAACGCATGGAACAAATGGCCATTTGATGTCTCTCTTTAATGATGGAACTTCAACGCCTCGCTGCAAATTATTTCCACAGATTTTCATGATATCATCCAGAGGTCTCTGGATACCGTCATAGATACTGCTGATCAGTCCCGGTCCAAGTTCTACGGACAGCGGCATTCCGGTTGACTCTACCGGTGCACCCGGTCCAAGTCCTGATGTCTCTTCGTAAACCTGAACAGATGCCTGATCTCCATGCATCTCTATGATCTCGCCGATCAGTCGGCTCTCACTTACTCTGACAACGTCATACATATTCGCGTCACGCATTCCCTCTGCGATAACAAGAGGTCCTGCAACTTTTTTTATCTTACCTGTTGCCACGTTTTCTGGTCACGCTCCTTCCTAGTTTCCACTGAACAGAATGTCCGAACCGACTGCCTGTTCCACGGATTTCTTTACTCCATTTATACCCGCGGATGTATTACCGGAAACTCCTGGAATCAGGATGATCGCCGGAAGCATCTGCGTCTTATATCTCTCTATCTCTTTCTTGATCTGCTCTGCCATGCTCTCTGTTACATAGATAACAGCATATCCACTTTCTGCCAGTCTTCTGAGCTGTGTACTGCCTTGTTCTGCATCGGATACCGGGAAGGTCTCAAGTCCCAGAGTCGCAAAGCCATAGATGCTGTCATATTCACCTAATATTGCAATTCTATACATACATTTCCCTTACCCTTTCTCTGATCGCATCATCCGGCAGATGATTTAACTTTCCGGTCAGGATAATCCTGACTGTCTTAATCTCATTCTGCCTTGCAAGTACGTAAGCAACAAGTGGTCCGATCGTAAATGAATTATATTTCTGTGGCCGGATCGCCTCTATGATCCGGTTGTCGCACCAGCGTTCAAATGCGGATGAACTGTCTGATAATGCCGCAGCTCCACCGGAATACGGTGTTTCTTCCAGATATTTGATCACATCCGGCATACCGGAAAGTGCTGCCCGCATCAGGCGTTCCACATTGAGCGTCTGACATTCCTCCATCGCACGTCTCATAAAATCCAGTCCTTTTTCTGTCTTTACAGAACGAACTGCAATCTTGATATTTGCAACTGCCACAACTGTCTCTGCATATTCTTTTAATAATGCATCTCCATTTTTCTCGGCTGCCGCAAGCATTGCCCGCATGGCTGCCCGGTCAATGATAACATCACACATCTGACCATCTCCGGTATGCACCAGACATTCATATGCCTCTAATGCACATTCCCGCATGGATTCCGGTAATGACCGGAAATCTTTATTCTTAATGATCTCGACTAATGCTTCACCCGAAACAGATGCATTGTCATAAAATACATTTGCCTGAACTTCTCCGTCTACAACGGTTTTGATCGCTGCCTTCAGATTATGGAAACTATCCTGAATCAGCAATACGTCAAATACTGTCTGATCGGATACCATCTCTTTGACCAGTGTCCATGTTTTTTCCAGTTCCCTGTTCAAAATGGTCTCTGCATCCTGCGCTCCGGCTTCTGTATCACCCCAGCCTTTTTCACCTAAGAACTGAAGGCAGTCCGCATATGTTTTCTGGGCGATCAACTGCTCGATCACAGCCTGCGAAAACAGCGACATCTCAAGTGCCCGGATTCTGGCAACTGCATATATATATTTGTCTGCCATTTTTTCTACCTCCCTTATGTGAATAACAGGGAATTTAATTTGTCTGCCATTTCTTCTTTCTGCGCATGGAACATGGCAGTTAACGAACAATTCTCCTCGATGCCGCCATAGATCAGGATAAATCCTCCATCTATATCACTGGCTTTATCTGCAAGCGTTAATTCTCCTCCATGTGCTTTTGCTATCTCTGATACCCGTTTTGCAAATCCTGCCGGAAGCCGCTCCATATCTTTGGCTGAGAAGCTGATCTGTCCGCTCTTCGGCTGTGCTGCATTTCCGATCATACGCTCCATCATATGGAAATATCTGTCAACTTCCATATCGATCATTCCGTTATAGGCTTTACCTATCACTTCATTGATGATCTCCTGCTTTGCCTTTAAGACTGTCTGGCGTTTCTTCAGGTCGGCAGAGGATTTTGCCCTTGCCATTCCGTCAGATTTCACATGGCTGACCTTTTCAGCCGAACCTGCCTTGATCTTATCTGCTTCCACCTTTGCATCTTCTATAATCTGATCTGCCTTTTTCTGTGCATCTTCAAGGATCATATCGGATTGAGTGTTTGCCTCTTCCAGAATCTGTTCAACGATCTTCTCTAATCCTGTCATACAAATCCTCCTGTACTGCTTGTTCAATCATGTTTCAAATCTGCGCCTGTTTTATACTGGTACACCGTTAATTGCAAGAATTGATACGAGCAGAGCAAGGATCGCATATGTCTCTACCATTGCAGGGAAAAGCATTGCTTTACCGAACTGATCCGGCTTCTTTGCTACGATACCAACTGCTGATACAGCGGTTTTGCCCTGATGCATAGCAGATACAAGACCAACTAATGCGATTGGAAGACATGCTGCAAGGATCAGTAATCCGGTTGCTGTTGAAAGCTCTGCAGGAGCACCATTTAAAATACCGATCTTTGATAAAGCGATGAATCCTACCAACAGTCCATAGATACCCTGTGTACCAGGAAGAAGCTGGATGATAAGAACCTTTGCGAATTTGCTTGGATCTTCACTTACTACACCTGATGCAGCCTGACCTGCGATACCTACACCGTAAGCAGATCCCATACCTGCCAAAATAACTGCTAATGCAGCTCCTGTTAAAGCTAAAACTGTACCCATTGTCATATTGATTATTCCTCCTTAATTTCCGGTTTACAGGTTTTCATGCCTGCATTCCCTATATCTATATATTTTGTATTTTCTTTAAATGGATGGAACGCTTCGCCGCCACCCTCATAAAACTTACCAAAGAATTCTACATACTGAAGTCGGCATGTATGAACATAAGCACCTAACATATTGATCGCAAGGTTAAATGTATGTCCGATGATGAATACCAGAATGAATACGATCGCGCCCAATATTCCATCTCCTACCATACTTCCCATCTGGTTGATAACCTGTGCGATAACACCGGTCGCAAGTCCCAGTGCAAGCAGTCTGGAATAAGATAACAGATCAGACAGCCAGCCTGTGATATTGTAAATATCATACAAACCAAGTGCCAGTCGGAGCACCGGATTTTTATGACTTCTGCCGGACATCACAACGATGATCGCTGCACCTAAGATCGTAATGACATAGCTGAAGGTCTTAAGTCCATCTGAAAAATGGAAGCTTACCTGTGCGATCGATGCAAATAAACTGGTTGGCATCAGCATCAGTACCAGACCGATGATGAGCAGATACCAGGATATAACATCTGAGAAGAAGCCTACAAAATCTTTCTTCTTTAAACACATATAACCTTTTAACGCCAGACCGCCGAACAGATGGATCAATCCAAATAACAGGGAGAAGATCAGCATCTTCATTGGGTTGTCAAGCGGTGCAAACCATACCGGTGCGATCGTGATCTCATGATGGAAGAAGGTTCGTGATACAACTGCTACCACATCTCCAAAATATCCTCCAAACAAGATACCCCATATCAATGTCGATATACCGCAATATTCAAATAATGTCAGTGACTTCTTCATGCCATCTCCCATCTTCGGGAACTTCCGAAGCAGGATGAAACATGCAAGGAATATAATAAGTCCATATGCCGCATCCGATAACATCAATCCGAAGAAGAATACATAGAATAAACTCATCGGTGTCGTCGGATCCATCTCGCCTCTGGCAGGAAGTCCATAGGATTCCAGGATTCCTTCTGCCGATGCAAATGGCATCTTATTACTTAACTGTACCGGTGCCGGTTCATCCTCAGGTATCTCGCCGGTCTCGACCATCAGCACGAAATTCTGATTCAGTTCTTCTTTTACCTTTTCCTCATCCCGTTCCAGCACATAACCAGTTATGATAAATGTACTGTTCGACTGAAGCAGGGTTCCAAGCACCTGATATTTCTCAGCTCTGATCTTGTAATAATCGGATAAGGTCTTAAGTGCCTGCCTGCTTTCTGCAAATCCGGCAATCTGTTTTTTCAGATCCTCGATCTCATCCTCATACCCCTCTATCGTGAGTCGGTATTTCTTGATCTTATTCTCCGGCGTCCGTTTTGAAAAATACGACATCCGGGTAAATCCTTCTGCCCTTAAGGCTTCTTCCAGTCTTTCCGTCTCTGTTTTCAAACATACCACAAATATACATGTCTGATCTTTATCAGAAGATATCACCGTGATCTCATGAGCTGATAACTCCGGCTGCCTTTTTGCAACCAATTCTTCTATCATATTCTCTGTAAGACCGGGTCCTAAGCTTCCCATGATCACATCTGTATGTTCGGTTCCGGTCGTATTGATCGGAACATCCATATTGATCCACGGTTTCAGTCCATCGATCGCAAGCTGACATTTGGCAATCTCTGCTTTGCAGTTTCCAATCTTCTTATCCTTTTCCCGGATCTTCTGCACGATCATATTATAATCATGCCGATTCTCAACAATATCTTTATATACAGAATCGTCTACATCAGCTTTGCCTGCAAGTGCCTGCAGCATCGATGTCTTTTCCGGTGCATATCTGCCAAGGATCTCTAAAGCTTCGTCGGTATTCTGGACTCGTTTTTCATATTTGGAACGCTGACTGGTTGTGTTGATCTTCTTAAATACATCCGTCTCATCCCCACCGGCCCGGATCTCCAAAGCTCCCATGGACTGGAGTTTCTCCAATATGGCTTTTCTGTCTTTCTTCATGGCGCATATGTCAATCTTTTTTATAGCCAATACCGCCATAATGATTACCTCCCTTCTGCATCCTGATATTCAAGCATTTACAATAGCTGCTTGATCACAAGCTCTACGGCTTCACCCTCTCGCTCGGATGCACGTTTTTTTAAGGAAGCAATCTCGTCGGATGCTTCTTTCAAAGCTTTTTCTGCAAGATCAGTTTCCAGTTTCTTCTGGTCGACCGCGATAGCCGCCAGATCTGTTTTAGAACCTGCATTTGCATCTACGATCATCGCATTTGCCTTTTCCTTTGCTTCCGCCTGAATTGCTTCTGCTTTTTTACCGGCTTCTTTTACGATCTCGGCTGCCTTTGCTTCTGCATCTTCTAATGTCTTCATGGCTTCCTGTAGCATAATTTCTCCCTCCGTAATTATTAATCTCGGCATGAAATGCCGCTCTGCTAATATTTTATTATGTTAGTGTGCTCTTTTCAAGCAATATTTATCTTCTTTTATAGATTTTTCATCAAAAGGTCATGAAATTTTACCGGTTTTTAAGGCATTTTTGACAAACAATACAAACTGTCAAATTTAGTTTAACCATTTTTCACGTCATTTTGCACAATTTTAAGGTAAAAATACAAAGACCGGATGAGGGCATCTATATCTTTATTTCGCAGAACACTCTCGCTCTGTTTTACACGTAGCGGTTCTAAGCTCACTGCTTACGCAGTTCACTAAGTACCGACGTGTAAAAATGTCTGCTACATAAAATATAGATGCCCTCATCCGGTCTTTTGTATTTTTATTCTACCACATTACCAGTATCAACTCGCCTGTCGGCTCAAACAAGCACTCACATTTGCTGGTATATGCAGTTCATATCGAAATCCTCGATAATGTCTTCTGACTGCGGTCTTATTATATGATTGTTGTTATTTTACATACATTAAATCCCAATGCAAAAAACATCATCTATCAGGGCAGGATATATATACCTTTATTTCGCAGAACACTTTCGTTCTGTTTCACACGTAACGGTTCTAAGCTCACTGCTTACACAGTTCACTAAGTACCGACGTGTGAAAAGGTCTGCTACATAAAGTATATACATTCCACCCTGATAGATGATGTTTTTCTTACTACTTATAATCTTCTATAAATTACATATCCCTTATCCGCAAATGTTCCAGTGCTAACTCGCCTGTCGGCCCAGACCGGCACTCACATTTGCTGGCATATGCAGTTTATAGTATTTTTCCTTACTCTTCAATCATCTTGATTCTTCTGATATGACGTTCGTCATTTGAGAATGGTGTGTCAAGGAAGGTGTCAACGATCTTGAGTGCCAGTCCCGGTCCGGTTACACGGGCACCCATTGCAAGGATATTGGCATCGTTATGCTCTCTTGTCGCCTGTGCACTGAAGCAATCGCCACAAAGTGCCGCACGGATTCCCGGTACTTTATTTGCTGTAATAGAGATTCCGATTCCTGTTCCGCAGATCAGGATTCCTCGCTCACATTCTCCGTCTGCTACTGCATGTGCAACTTTCTTTGCATATACCGGATAATCAACGGATTCCTCGCTGTAGCATCCGTAATTCTTGTATTCCAGTCCTCTTTCTTCCAGATGCTTGATCACATCCTGCATTAATCCGTATCCACCATGGTCACATCCAAGTGCTATCATATTCTTTGTCCTGCCTTTCTTGTTTTCAAAATCTTTTCGGGTGGTTGTCACCCAACCCGTTTTTTCTATGTTAACTTTTTTCATTATATCGTGAGCATAGCTCACTCAATGCATTCCGTAAAATCAGCATCCTTGCAAGCAAATAATTTTGCATTCATTATATCATGTGCTTCGCACATTCTATGCATTCCGCAAAATCAACATCCTTGCGAGCAAATAATTTTGCGTTCATTATATCTTGTTGCTTATGAATGTCCCCGTCTTCATGGCTTTATATTAGCAACTATCATGTCCAAATAAATGTACATCCGTAAATCTCTTTTCATCCACAATATATTATTTAATACTGCAAAGTCGCCAGACACCTGCATTTCTGCAGGCATCTGGCGACTTTGCATTTTACTCTAAATGAGCGGACCATGTATGCCAGTCATATGGATCGTATTTATTGATATCTATATAATAATCTCCCTTCATTAATTCTTCGATGGTATTATATTCATTTAACCCAAACTCAGCTGATGCGGAAGTTAATGTGCTGTTAACAGGTCTCTGCCATCCTGTAGGATCAAACTTAAATTCTGAACTGCCAAAGCCATAGCCCTGAACCTCGCACCTTACATATTTGCCCGGCTCCATAAAAATCAATGTTATCATATGTCCAGCCGAATCGTGTGCGATTTTACTTGCAGGAGAATAGTATCGGCTGTAGTCGTTATAAAGTCCATCCTTCCCATCATACGAACAGGACAGTATTATGTATGGATAACCAAGCTCCATCATAGCATTTGCCACTGTTGCCGCACCCCAACATGAGTACTCCGTATAGGTGTGATTTTGTATCCAATATTTAAGTGCCGTATATGTTTCATAATCTGTCATGTTTGGTGCACATTTAGCAACATCTTTTAACATATCTTTTAGAAGCACTTCGCTTTCATAAATATACACAGGTTCTATGAACGGATTATATCCTCTATATTTTCTGTAGTCATATTCCTTGGCTTTTGAATATCCATTTGATACCAGTGTTACAACCTTTGCATCACCAAAATATACACCTACCGATTGCTTTTTATCCAACAGGCAGCTTGCATTTACAAGTATGTATCCAACATAGCCCTGCTTATAAAGGGCCTGTTGCATTTTATCTTCAACCGGCATTTCATTATAATATGTCACCGATATATTTGTTGCTACCTGAACATCTTTTCTGTTCGGAATGTATTGCGAATGTGAAAAACTGCTAAATCCACATTTTTCATTATATTCTGTATGAATTATAAAATTATCCTTCAGCCTCTGCTTAATAAAGATCGGAAAATAGCACTGTGCAAAATTCTTTGAAGTTCTGTCCTTTACATCGCCATCATAATTCGAATAACCGGTATATTTAAAGAATGGAAATGCGTCCTGCTTGTATGCAAGCTCTATCCCATTTACTGTCTTAGTAGTCATATGATAATCTGGTACCGGTACCTTTTTCGTTACTTTAGACCATTTGGAATAATATTTTTTCCCGCCTATTTTCTTATAGGAACGTATGCGGAATGTATATGTCGTCCCATATTCATAAATCTCAACATTGTAGTTGCTATAATAAGCTTCTATTTTCTTCTTTGTTAATTTATTTCCATTTTTCCCATTATTTTTTACTTCTATGTCATATCCATCGATATTCATAGCCGAATTGTTATCCCAGCTAAAGCATAAAGCATCCCCATAATACTCACCGCTCTTAATTGTGCCACTCAGACCTTTTACCGCAGGAACCGCTATGCTATATTCTATGGTTTTGCTTCCTTTTAATTTTTTACCTTTATATTTGCCTTTTAAGGTAACTTTAATTTTGTACTTACCCGGTTTGACGGGCTTTTTAGGATATGTAACCTTATAGTTCTTCGGTTTTAATTTCTTCCCCTTATACTTCACTGTAACTTTCGGTTTAATTTTCTTTCCTGTATAAGCATAAGTTTTTTTACTCGTAGTTACCGTCCATTTCGAAGTTGTACCTTTTGCATAAGTCTCTATATCGGCTCCCTGAAATGCAAATATACCGAATACTAATAAAATAACTACGGCTAGTAAAAGTCCTCGTTTTCCTCTCATATAATGTTTCTCCTCCCAGGGTATTACCTATATTCTTCTATCAGTTCAATGGCTTCTTTGATCATACCGTCACAGTGCGGTTTCTTCTGACCGCCCGCCTGTGCATTTGCTCTTAACAGATCAAAGCAATTTATCATACCATTATGATTCTCTTTCATTTTTCTTTGAAACTCTCCTACGATATGAGGATCTGAGATTCCCAATGCTCCAAGTACCATCAGTGCTCCTGTCACAGCTCCACATGTACTGCCTGACTTCATTCCTCCACCAAAATTTGTACCAAGTGCCTTCATCTGGCTCTCCGACAAACCAAGCTCCTCTGCATAGGTCATCATTATCGTTTCCGCACAGTTCGGACACATCGCATTACTTCTTAACTGCATTGCTTTTTCTATGTGTTTATCCATAAAAAACCTCCTGTTTATCATTTGTATATCTGGATATAAAAATACCCATTTGTCATTGTTGTTAATGAGCAGCATACTTTTCGGTAAAAATCATCTGCTGAATTAAAAATATCATTGTAAAATTATTATACAAGATACAAATACCATCGCAAATACCTTTTCATCATTTTTTCACATGCCTCAAAGAAAAGCTATCTAAAAAAACAAAACGATGTGAAATAGAGTAGTTGCTATTAGTCGCAAATTAGTAGCAGAGCAAAAGAAAAAGTCTCGGAAGCCGCTTGTTTAGCGGGTTCCAAGACTTGTGGCTCTTATTCAAACTCGATTTTGACAACTATATATTGTGTCTAAGCAGTTTATATATCACCATATTCGGTATAATTATTCTTAAAAATCTACATATTTTTTGTCATTTGAGGAGTTTTTGCAAGCATTTTGCAACCATTACCATCAAATCAATAATATTTCATCAAAATCTTTATTATTAAACTCACTTAAAACATCTGATAAAAACTCATCCTCATCGGTATTCTCTTGTGTGAAAGTTAAATTGGTCGGTCCTTGCAATAAAAATTCATCCGGATCTGAGCTTTCAACATTTTCTGTCACCATTGTCGGACCGCAAAAAATAAATTCATCCTCATCGGTTGCTTCTACCGATTTTGTAATACTAGTTGGTCCAAATGTAAATTCATCTGGATCTGAATTTTCTTGACTTCTAGTTTCGTAAGTTCCTCCTATCGCAAAAAATTCGTCTGCATCTGTTGTTTTAACAGTACTTGTCTCATATGTATTTTTTCCTAAATCTATTATTTCTTTGTTTTTACAGAAGTCCCCGTACATACTCAATAAATGTTTTTTCATACTATTTCACCTCAATCAGTTTAAAATCACCTTTATTCAAATCCCTGTCTGTTATTATCTCAATCTGCAAATCCTTATACTTTGCAAGCACCTTAACTTCCTCAGGCACTTCATTGCAATCTGTTAAAATAATTATTTGATTACACTGTTTTTTTTCGATATCTAAAAGAACTTTTTGCCAATTTACTGCGCTATTACTATATGGTTTACCGATTTCTTCCGCGTTCATTGTAAAAACAATACTTTTCGTGTTTTTAATATCAACCGAAGCTATACTGCCATCTTGCACTGAAATTCCAAAGGAAATACCAACAGTCAATATTAATAAAACAACCACCCATTCTTGCAAATTTAAAACAAAACTAACAAATAACTGAGCCTTATATTTTAATTGTTGCCAATCATATTGATATTGCATAACTATTTCTTTTTTTCTATCAGAACTCTCTCTCAAATCCGAGAAACTGCTCTTTTTTATCCCATGTACTTTTATTGTTCTAAAAATATATATGCATATATTAAGTAAGCTATATGCTGCTATACATATCATAACTTGCAAAACAATTGGAAGATCCTTTATAGAACCGAAATCAATTAATGCCACAACAATCGGAATTACAGTCAATATTATTGTAGCGTAGATATTTATTTTATCAACACTTGTACTTATGCGTTGTTCCTCTCGTTCAATATGATAAAGCAATTTTTCTTTTTCAATCTCTAAATCATCATCTAATAATTTTGCAATATGCATTCTAAATCTGTTTTGTATTTGATCAATTTTTTCATCTTTCAAAACATTTCCATCTATGTCTATCAATCGCAAATTTTTTATAAATGAAATTTTTCTTTCTTTTATATCGTATGAAAAAACATAGATTACACTATCTCCTAACATAATATTTAATAGGCTGAACCTTAAATGTGCATTTCTTATATTATCAAACTTTAACGTTGCAAAATAATCATCATCACTCAAACATATTACCGGACAATGTGACCATATCCAAAAAAATATATTTATCACTTTTTTTATTATTTCCATTGAACAATCTCCTGTTACAGCACATTAATCTACTAAATATTGAATTATGCATTGAGAAATTGGTATGTCTAATGCTTTTTCCAACCATAACCACTGACCATTTGGATTAATTTCAAGAAAAATCCATTCATCACTTTTATTAACTATAAAATCGAAAGCTCCAAATTTCAAACCAAAGTCTTCCATTAATTTAAAACACCGATTTATTATAATATGAGGACATTCTATGACCGAATACTTTAAACCAGCATAATTTTTCCGCCAATCTAACTTATCTTCAGAATCTATCCTCACAGCAAATACGCTATGATTTACACATGTCAATCTAACTTCGTAGTTCTTTTCCACATAGTTTTGGACATATATTGGTGTAAGCGCAATATCCTCTTGTAATTTATCAATATAATTTGTTTGATATATTTCTATGCCATCACATTTTTTTATTTTTCCTGTTGTTAATGGTTTAATAATTGATTTATGTTTATTAATACTCTCTAAAGCAATATCTTTACTGTTTCCAATATATGATTTGGGAAGTTGAAATCCTTTACGAGCAGCGTAAAGTAACTGAATTGTTTTGTTCTCTGTTTTTCTTAATATATATGGCTTAGTAAGCACCTTCCCCTCAAAGTCATCTACAATCCCGTTAATAAGTGAAATTATATCTTTGGCTATCATTCCATGGTAGTCCTCTTCATATTTAGACAAATCTGGCAAAATTGGCTTTCTATAATATATACTATATACCAATGACTTTTCTATTTTCCAATTACCACAAGCAATTGTCCATTGACTTATTCCGCCAACATCAATCGTATATTTTGAAAGTTCATCAACATTTAGTCTATAAAACCTTGCTACGTTTTGATAACTTTTTATTATATAATCCACTGTCACATCAACGGAACTTGTAATAATCAAAACCGCCTTCATAACATCTCCCTACTTACATTTCTCATCTTATAAACCCATAGTATTCTTTACCTTTTCTGAAATATTATATAATCTTCAGTAACTGTATTAACATATGAGAATCATGAACTCCTGACTTTGCTTCACGAACATCAAACTTCTTAAATCCATTTTCATCTTCGTAAAAATACATCAGTTTTTCTTTATCCTCAGCTTCAAGGAAAATTACCATTCCTCCAGCCATATATTGAAGTTCCTTTATAGTATCTACAGCCGCATGAAGTAGCTGTTCTCCGGTAATCTTCTCATTAGCTCCATCTTTAAAGTTCTTTCCCAATTGTGCAATAAGATATGCTGAAAGTGTATATGTACCATTTTCTTCATCCAATTCACTTACTCTGGCTATTTTACGTTTCATAGTATTACTAAAATTTTCTGCATTTACAGTAATTGGTTTAATCGCGATTGTAAAATATCCAACTAATGAAGCATCTTCATTAGAAAATACCAGATACGTAACGGACTGATTTTTCTTTGTAAATTCTATTGATTGTTCTTTCAAAAATCTCTCTACATCCGGATTCTTATCACAAAAAAACTCGGAAAGGAGTTGTCGTAACTCATCCTCTCCGAGATCTTTATCGCCTTTGGCAGACAAGTATTCACGAATGTTAAAGACTGTTACATCATTAAGCATTTGTTGTCTTCCTTTTTGCCATAAATTTTCTAACTTCTTCTGCGCCATGCAAATGTGTAATCCTTAAGTCTGGTGTTTGTGCTCTATGAAGAGACTCCTGATAGGATTCCTCGATAGCATTAGCAAACTTTTCTACTTGTCTTTGACCAGAAACGACAAAGTTCTTAGTAATACTTGAAGTTGCCATATCTAACACCTCCTTCTATAGTATGGCTCATACACAATTATTGTATCCCTCACTTATATTATATGGTCGAAAAAAAACTTTTTCAACTATTATTTTTTATTCAGCTTATCAAATTAGTTAATCGATTGATTTCTGGAAATTTTCCTTCTT
>ERZ773138.1840-NODE-1840-length-18117-cov-3.888218_pt1 | contig 18117 bp, 14 predicted proteins | sample MGYA00511114_ERZ773138 | MGnify/ENA primary metagenome ERZ773138 (study PRJEB29015, sample SAMEA2737805) | human gut metagenome | biome: human gut; feature: human-associated habitat; material: faeces | place: China | collected 2012 ...
TACTATCTAAGTCATATTCATAAATCTCGTTGATTTCAATATTTCTAGTTCTGTTTTTCCCATCTCTGATGTTCTTCAAATTATTAACAAGTGCAGTTCCAACCATTCCTTTTGCACCGGTAACAAGTATATTCATAATATCACTACCTCCAATTCTAAAAATGACGAGCTCGGTGCAGTTTCAACATAAGCACCTGCCCGTCATTAAATTTATATTTTACTGATCTTTTCTCCAGACCATCTTGTTAACTACATTCACATATCCCTGAATGATACGGACAACCTTCATGGATACAGTTTCATCTACATAATCTGGACAAGGCTTTCCAAGAATACCTTTTTGTTTCATATCAATTGCCATATCAGTAGCGTTCAACAATTCTTTAGTTGTAATACCAGCCAAGATAAAGTCTCCTGCCTCTAAAGCTTCTGGTCTTTCTGTTGATGTACGAATGCATACTGCTGCAATCGGATGTCCAATAGAAAGATAGAAAGAACTTTCTTCAGGTAATGTACCAGAATCAGAAACAATGGCCAATGCATTCATTTGAAGTTTATTATAATCATTAAATCCAAGAGGTTCATTGACTCTTACTCTAGGATCCAATTTAAATCCACTCTTCTCTAAACGATTCTTTGATCTTGGGTGACAAGAATATAAAATTGGCATATCATACTTTTCAGCAAGAGCATTGATTGCAGTAAATAAACTCAAGAAATTCTTTTCAGAATCAATATTTTCTTCACGATGAGCCGATAAAAGAATATACTTATCTTTTTCTAAACCAAGTCTTTCAAGAACATCACTCTTTTGGATCTTCTCCAAATTCATACGAAGAACTTCAGCCATAGGAGAACCCGTTTGATATGTTCTTTCCTTTGGAAGACCTGTATCCGCAAGATATTTACGAGCAAATTCAGAATAACAAAGATTTACATCACTAATTACATCAACAATACGTCTATTTGTTTCTTCTGGAAGACATTCATCTTTACATCGATTACCAGCTTCCATATGGAATAATGGAATATGAAGACGCTTCGCAGAAATCGCAGATAAACAACTATTTGTATCCCCCAATACTAAATAACCATCTGGTTGTAATTCACTTAATAATTCATAGCTTCTTCCAAGAATATTGCCACAAGTAACCCCTAAGTTTTCACCAACTACAGGAACTAAAATATCTGGTCCAAATTCTCCAAACGTATTTTTTAATTCAAAGTCTTCCCAGAAAACTGTAGATAAATTACGATCCCAGTTTTGATTGTAGTAAACTACACAACAATCAAAATACTCTCTACATCTTTTAATGACTGCAGCCAATCGAATGATTTCAGGGCGTGTGCCACAACCAATCATTACTTTTGTACGACCATCATTTTTCCATTTAAAACTATGTTCAACCATGCTAGTTTCCCCTTTTATTCTTCAGCTAATCTTTCTTGAATATATTTCAATTCCATCATTTTTGCTTTGATTTCTTCCTTATTCAAAAGCTTTGTGTTATTTGAATTAAATTCAGTAAGAGTATTTCTATCAGTATCTCCATCTTTGAAATACTTGTCATAGTTTAATCCACGACTATCAGCAGGAACTCTATAGAAATTGCCTAAATCAATAGCCTTGGCACATTCTTCATTCGTCAATAAAGTCTCATACATCTTTTCGCCATGACGAATACCAATGACCTTGATATCTTCTTTTTTACCACCAAACATTTCACATACGGCTTCAGCCTGAAGACCAATTGAACAAGCAGGAGCTTTCATAATTAGTAAATCCCCATTTTCACCATGTTCGAATGCATATAAAACTAAATCAACAGCTTCTTCTAAAGACATAATGAAACGAGTCATATTAGGCTCAGTAACAGTAATAGGATTTCCTGCTTTAATCTGATCAATCCATAAAGGAATTACTGATCCACGACTACACATAACATTACCATAACGAGTACAACAAATTTTTGTTTTACCACTATGACGACTCTTAGCAATAGCTACAGACTCCTCCAATGCTTTTGTTTTTCCCATCGCATTAATAGGATAAGCAGCCTTATCAGTGGATAAACAAATAACAGCTTCTACACCCTCTTCAATAGCAGCCGTTAATACATTATCTGTACCAATTACATTTGTACGAACTGCTTCCATTGGGAAGAATTCACAAGAAGGTACTTGTTTTAATGCAGCAGCATGGAAAATGTAATCTACACCATGCATTGCATCTTTACACGATTGAAGATTTCTAACATCTCCAATATAGAATTTAATCTTATCAGCAACCTCAGGCATTCTTACCTGAAAATCATGACGCATATCATCTTGTTTCTTTTCATCTCGAGAGAATACTCGAATCTCTCCAATATCAGTCTGAAGAAAACGGTTCAATACTACGTTTCCAAATGAACCTGTTCCTCCTGTAATCATTAGTGTTTTTCCTTTAAATAAACTCATTTCTCGTCTCTCCTCTTCTTATTTTCTTATCTTTTTAAATTAATTAAACTGGCAATTTCACTTTTTGTTATTTTCCAGTAGACAATACACATTGCCAAATATGTGACTATTCCTATAAGAATTTCAAAAAATAGTCCAACAATTACACCGTTAAACCATCTTGATACTATCCTTACTGCAAAAAACATTACAATGCCAAACACTACGTATATCATCGATTTGAAAATTGCACTTAAACATGAAATATACTTGTTCATTTTTGTATATTGCCAAACGCAACTAACTAATTCTGCTACCAACGTACCAACAACTGCTCCTAATGCCCCCATCCTTGTTATTAGAAACCAATTCACCACAAAATTTACACCTGCACCGCAAAATACAGATTCTATAAATATCTTCTCTTTATGATTTGGTATCAAGTACTGCATTCTCGCAATCTCTGAAAGTCCTTTTACCACAAGGACCGGTGATAACGCTATAATTAAACTAATACATGCATCATATCCCTGTCCAAAAAAGAATGGCGTAAACTCTTTTGATATTGCAGAAATTCCACATGCCATTGCTACCGAAACTACAACAATCAATTCAATTGATAATAAAAAAAGCTTCTTGGCTTCTTTCAACTTTCCTTCTTTGTTTAAAGCAGTCATTCGTGGCAACATGACAGTTCCAACGCCTGTTAATATGCCAATTGGGATATTAATAATTTTATCGGCATTATAATAATATCCAACTTGCTTATAAGTACTCAACACCCCCAGCATTGTTTTATCCATAATATGATACACAGACATTGCCATTAATGGTATAAACAAGACTAAGTTTGGTTTTATGTGCTTAATAACTTCTTGTTTTGAAACTTCCTTAAATGCCTTCACATCTATTTCTTTCGATGCAAAGAACCAAAGGATCGCATTACTAAGAAATGTACTTCCTGCCATAATTATTGTATATATCCAAAGATCACTTGGCTCTTTAACCATTGTTAAAATTAACGCAACCGAACATATTCGAATAACCATATTTCTTGATACAGTTATCTTAAATTTTTCCACTCCAAAAAATAACCAGTTAATATCAACAAGTGAACCTAACAAATAAAACATCTGCAAAAAAGCAATAAAACCATTTTGAGAACATATTTTGGTTAAATAAAAAATATATATGCCCATTGAAACTAATGTACAACACATCTGAAATACATATATATTCCAAAATGTTTTGCTTCTTTTCACCTTATCATCACCACAATCAGCGATAGTTCTGGTTCCATAATTTACGACTCCTAACATTGCAAAAAGGGTAAAATAATTAACAATAGATTGCGTATACGAGAAAATGCCTTGATTTTCTGCACCTAATACTCTAGCTAAATACGGTGACGTAATTAAAGGAATACAAGTATTCAATATCTGATATATCGTTTGATAGCCTAAATTTTTTTTCAATTTACTCATATGACTCCCTTTCAGGCCAAATATTTCTTTCTGTTTTTCGAGTAGACAATATTCCATACATCAACCACATGAAATAGCACTTTACCCCTGGCCCGATTGGAGCTAACCCTTCGAAAATACTATTTATGCCATAACCGATACACACAATTGTAAAAATCGAAACATATATGTCTGATCTATCAAATCTTATTCCTTTTATAATTGGTATGTAAGAAATTCCTATTATAATAGATCCAGCAATTATACCAAATTGCAATATACAAGATATCGGAAAACATTCAAAATACAAAGAACCGACTCCAGTCAACCAATGTCCCTCTATTAGTATCGGAAATTGCGATAAAACAGATATTCTTCCAGATGTCAAAGAGTCTAAACTTGAGGCATCTCTCCCCGCAAACATAATATTATCCACAATCATGTTAAACATACTATCATTCAGCAGTAAAGTTAATGTGCCAATTATTACAATTGTCATTAAAAAATATTTTAGTTTTCGATTAAATTGTTTTCCAAAAATAATATAAAGTAAACATATTGCAAATCCAATAATTGTAGCTCTTGACTTCAATAACATTAACAACAATACTTCGAATATTATTGCTAAACTCTTTATCCAATTGAACATTCTAACTTTTTCATAGTGAATAAACATAAGTATAATTATTGATGTAAATATAATCTGGGATATTGAATTTTTTGATGCATAAGCATATTGTCTTGAAGTAATATCAAATCCCATAGAAAAATACTCTAAATATATAGAAATCGAAACTATTATTGCTGACACTGCATATGAAAGACAAATAAATCTTAAATCCTTATCTGTAAAATCTCCTCCTACAAATGTTCCTAAACAATAAATAAAAAAAGATAAAATCAGGCATTGTAATACAGAAGATGAAAAATAAGCATTATTAGTAAAAATAGATGATAACAATATTAGTATGAACACAACTCCTATTATCAAAAACATTTTAAATGTACTATAAAAAATTCTAATCTTTTTTTTCAACAAAAGATATAGCAATAGTACAATCCAAATGGGCATATTCAATTTTTGAGTCATCCCGGCAGAAACCAACAATGGAAGTTGAGAAATATTTGATAAAAAACATGCAAGGGCAACTAAATATATAAACATTTTGTTTTCTTTTCTATATCCCTTTTCGAATTGTCCTTTTACCATTACATATGTTCCTTTCACAAAACTTTTTCTCTTTTAGCTTTTCCAATTGCATACATCATCCAAATATTTTTTTGCAATTTCAGAATCTCTATAACCATAGGCAGTTAATACTGCATTCTTTCTAATATTTGTAATCTCTTGCTTTGATTTTTCTTCAATTCGATTCAAAGTCTTTACTAATGCAGCCACATCACCTTGCTTTGACAAAAAGCCATTCTTTCCGTCAACAATAACGCCATCTACACCACCTGCCTCAGACGCAATAGTAACGCATCCTGCCAACATAGCCTCTATATAAACCATTCCAAAGGTTTCATTATCACTAACCATAATAAAGCAATATGATTTTTTCATCATTTCATATACTTTATCTCTTGATAATTGACCATGAAAAACAACATTTTTTTCAATATTGAGCTGTCTTGACAATTGTTTTAAATTTTCTTCTTCTGCTCCTTCACCCACGATATGAAGTGTCGCTTCATTTTTATATTTCTCATGTAACGCACGAATGATAACATCAACATTCTTATATTTAATCAAACGTCCTACATATATAAAATTTAATCCATTCTCATATTCAATTAAATCAATATTATTCATTTGCTGTTCTGCTAAATCATCTGGAATTCCAGAATAACAAATAAATGGCTTTTTTTGTAGATTTAATTTTTTTTCCACATAATCTGCATACGTATCATTTCTGCAGCCAATGGCGTCTAGTTTGTTTATACTTTCAATTAAATTAAATTTTCCGATATTTTTTTCTGTGCAGTCTCCATGAAAAACCAAAGATGTTGTTGCATTATATTTTCGACCCAATTTAATAGCTAAATCGATCTGTGGATTAATCCAATGCGAAATTATAACTTTTGGAACAAATTTCTCTATAGTCAAAATATTCTCTATTTTCTTAACTTGATTATTTATTTTAAAACTACTAAATTTTCCATGTGGTTTAACTTTCTTTAATGGCAATCTAAATATTTGAACTCCATTTACTTTATTCACTAATGGGTTTCGTGCTGATTTTACTGGAAAATTATGACCTAATCTCGATTCCATTATTTTTCTAATGGATCCAGGAATCCAATAAAAAGGTAACGGAAAACAACTGTTATTATGAATCACTATTACTTCATGGCCCTGTTCTACCCACTTTTCGCAGAAATATTTAACAGTTGGCGTCACTATCTCTGTTCCATCATCAGGCTCAGGATAAACACTTGTTAAAACTAATATTTTCATATTACACCTTTAATCTTTCACTTTATTACATTTAAAATGTTGCATAATAATTTCATATCCCTGTTCTATACTATAGTTATCTTCTAAATATTTGCGACTTGCAATCCCTTTTATCTTTAAATCTTCCGAAAGAGCATTTTTTACACATTTTAAAAATTGATATGAATCGTTACTAAGGCAACACCAACCAAAACCATTCTCTTCAACTATCTGACCCATATCAGTATTAAGATCTGAAGCAACTAATACAGGCTTTGAACGCTGCATATATGAAAGTATTCGAGATGGGAAATTAGGAATAGTGAATCTATAATCTAAAAATACCAAACCTACATCACATGCATCAGTTAAAAGTTCATAATCTTGTTTAGGTAGCGAATCTAGTATCATAGCATTATTAATGCTATTCTCATTAATAAATGATTTAATTTTACTTGCCTCAGAACCACCACCTACAACAAGCATAAAAGCTTCATCAACATTTTTAACTTCTTTTAAACAGCTTAGAAAAAAACCAATGCCTTGAGGTTTTCCAAGGTTTCCACCATAAACAAATATAGTTTTATCTAAAGGTAATCCATATTTTTCTCTTATACTCTTATGTTCTTCTGTTGTATGCGTATCATTTAATAATTTGACACAATTAGGACATACTTCAATTTTTTCTTTTTTCACAAAATCATTGTGATTTAAAACATAATTAACATTTGCAGGACTCATGCATCCAATGTAATCTGATATTTTATATAACTTCTTTTCTTTATTTCGAAATATTTTATAAATGATACCTTTAAATCCAGTCTTACTTAACATACCAAGATCCACTGCATTTTGTGGAAAAATATCCTTTAGTAATAAATAACTAATTGCATTATTTTGTTTTTTTAGATATGTTACAGTACCTACTAATGTAATTGGTGGTGTTGGATATAAAATTAAATCAAATTTTTCATTTGCAAAATATCTAGAAATGGCTTTTTGAAATTGTTTATCAATCATAACTGTTGATATCCCTTTTTCAATCAAATTTACATTACCAGTTATATTTCCAGTACGGATTCTAAGTACATTTATACCTCTTTCGCATGTAATTCCTGTATTTCTCTGTTTTCTTTTTTCACTTGCACATGCAACAAAAACTTCATGTCCATTTGAAACGAATTCTTGCAAGAGTTCTTCATAAAAACTAATATGATTATTCTCAGAATAACTTATTGATAAAAAAATGATTTTCATATTTGCTTCCTTATTTCCTGTCTTTTTTTATAAATTTAATAATCTTTATTCTATAAATAGCTATGAATTCCATAAATGAATATGAAAAACCCCTAAATTCTTTGAAAATAGGAACAAGCTTTCGTTTTACTCTATTTTTTTTAAAATATTTAATGTATTCCTTATCATTCATTTTTCTATATGGTGAAACCTTTGTAATTATTTCACCATTGATAAAACTTTCAGTCTTTATTTTTTTTATACATTCTTCTTCATCAGTCATAAACCAATGACATAAAACATCATCAATATTTTCTGATAATTCTAATACCATCATTTTTTTTGATTCCTTCGGGTATGTTAACTCACCATTAAAAAAATAACCAGATGGTATGTAAAAATTTCCAAGTCCATAAACTATAACGTGACCATTGTAAACTTCTCCACCTTGAGGTAAATGAGAATGATTTCCAATCACTGCAAAAGCACCTATATCAATTAGCTCATGAGCCAACTTTCGATGTGCTGGAAATGGTAATGTTTCCATATCATAATTCCAATGAAAATAACAAATAACTTTAATATTTTTATTTCTTTCAATAAAAATTTTCACTTCATTAAAAAAGACTTCATAAGGATAATCTATTATTCTTTTTTCATTCGATGTATTAGAATTTGTTTCTGTATAAACTCTCCAACAATGTGTGAAAATAGCATATTTATCTTTAACGTCTTCGATTATTACTGGAGTTAATTTTTCACATCTAATACCATTATAAAAAAATCCTCTTTGTTTTAACAAATCCTCCGTATGCTGTATATCTTGAGGATAATCATAGGTATGATTATTTGCCATTGAAAATATAGTTTTTCCATTTTCAAATGCATCTAATACTTTTGAATGATTAAATAGTTTTTCATCTGAATATGGTTCATCGTCCTTAATTATACCTTCTAAATTACATAATATAAGTTTATTTTGGAACAATTCATATTGTCTTATATTTTTAATTAAAGCATCTGCACATTTACTATTTGGACATGCCAAATCTCCCAATATTAACATATTAAAGTCACCTATCAATCATTGCTTTCATTCACGATATATCTACGTTTTCCAGAAGCTAATACTGGAATATTATTACAATATGTAATTAAAAATTCTGATTTATCACCAAAAATATTTTTATAATCTTGAATCATTTCATATTCATTAATTTCATCTTCATTGACATTTAATATTAACTGATACTTTCCTTTAGATTTCTGAATAAATTGGAATTGTTTTACTTCTTTATACTTCCACATTAAATTTGTAATGGCATGTGGTGAAATAAGATTACCGTGTTCATCTTTTACCGAATCTACAATTCTCCCACCAAAAGATCCAATTGCAAATCTTTCTTTTCCTTCATGAATTATTTTTATTCTAGCTCCAACATCACCTGTATCATACCTAATCATAGGCATAGCATAATTATACAAATCAGTAACAACAATCCTACCTATTTCTCCATCATCAGCAACTTCATCAGAATCAATTTTTAGAATTTCTATATAATAATTTGCTCTGTTCATCAAAAAAACATTATTTGAATCCCAATCCTGTCCCAAAAAACCATTTTCTTCATTTGCATATCTAGATACGCATTTACATTTAAAAGCTTTTTCCATGGAAGTTCTAGTAACATCGTATAACATTTCAGAACCACTTACTACGCCATATACTTTAGCTTCTTTGACCTCATCATAACCATATTTATCAAAATATTTTTGAAATGCTGTTAACGTTGATGCATATCCCATTACCATAGCGCCACCATTACGTGAATACTCTACAATAAATTTTAGTTTTTCTTTAATTCCTTTATCGCTTAAATCGTTGCAATCTAATAAATAAATATTTTGAGCAAATTGCTGCAATTTACTCTTTTCTACTTCTGATACAACTGATCTTAAATAAATAATTCTTCTACCAATAGAAAATCCTATTTTACCGTTATAATACAAAGTTTCTGCATTAACATGTTTCTTTTTATTTCTGTCTTGCCAACATGTAAATGGAGTGCCTGTAGAACCACTCGTACTCATTGCTATTAATTCATCTTTTTTATATGACTTAGAAAGAACACTATCTCCACTTGCTCGAAGTATATTCTTATTTATAACTGGCCAATTAGTTAAAATAGTATTTTCTTGTTTTGAATAATAAGGAACTGTATCTTTTGCATGTGACAATAATTTCTGAATTTGCTCTTCTTGATATTTATTAATTTCTTCATCATTCCAAATACCATCTTCACATTTTTTTAAAATATTCAAAGCTGATTTAACCTTACTACCTTTTAGACTATCTATCATCCAAAAACCAGTCCCTCTTGCAAATTCTAATAATTTCATTATGTTCCTCTCTTTATTAATTTTTTAAATTTTATCAAATATTTCTTCACTATCTAGAATAATTGGCTCAACATCTACATCTCTTAAAAAAACATATGGTTTTTCATAATGATGATATTGATCTCTTTCTACTCTGTCAGCATTACCATCTTCCATAATTTTTATAGTATCTTCAATTAAATCAAAACCTACATGAGCCATTACACCAGCATATGCCATATGTCTAATATTCACTTCCGTAACCTTCATGTTTCCATCTTTATCTTCTTTAAGATCAAATGAAAGAATACCATGTGCAGGAACATTTAATTTTTTTTCTAAATACTTTATACAAGCATCACAAAATTCATTAATCTTATTCTCATTTAAAAAACGACCAAAATGAGTATTTCCAGTTACATGTGATGGCGCAGTATTAGCCATGACATATTCTGCACATTCTAACGCAGCACCTTTAACATATTCACCATTATAATATAGCATTTCGTTTGCTAAATGACGTCCAGTTAAAAATTCACTAACAGTAAATTCAGGAATTCTAGAGTTAATAAACAACCAACTCTTATAACTACTAATGTCATCTAGTTTAAGTGATCCAAGTCCACCTGTTCCTTCTGTAGCACGAATCCAGCAAGGAAAACCAATTTCCTTCTCGACATCTTCATATCTGGGATTATCCTGTGTAACTTTTATAGTTTTAGGTATAAAATCAGTACCCTCAAGCAAATCAGCCATGATTGATTTATCTCTTAGTGATTCTGAGAGTAATTTACATCCCATAAATACAGGACATGGAAACTTCCCATGTTTATCAAAATATTCACCCCACGCTACTATTTCAGCTTCAGGTTGAACAAAAGCATAATCTATTTTTTTACTATCAATTAACTCATTTAACCATGGAAAATAATCTGGAGAATCACAACGTGGACAAATATAATACTCATCTACTAGCTTTGTTCCATCTTTCATAGTCATAAAAAATCCCATAGCCTTTTTATCAATATCGCATCCAATAATTTTATAATCAGGATGATTTTCTCTAATAATTGTGGTAATTGAACGAGGAGTTAACCCTCCTATACCAGTAATTAAAATTGTTTTAGACATTTCTATTTCCTCTTTAATATGTTTAATATGTTAAATAGCCGTAATATAATAACCAGCTCTATCTGCACTCTTTAATATTTCATTATTTGAAATTTCACGAATTTCACTCTGACGTACTATAATATTTGGCTTTTTATTTTTGATTCGCTCATATTCAACATAATCATCTTTTGTAATTATATATTTAATACGTGCTTCTTTTGGTTCACAAATTTTTTCAAAACTAGGTTCTTTTCCACAACCACATGCAATAACCATACCCATATAGTCATAACCACTTGAGATTGGTACTAAATCAGAACCGATACAGTCTCCACCCATACGGGCGCCAATTTCCATAAAACATATACGACCATCTTTTGTAATTCTAAATTCTGGATGTACAGCACCATACTTGATTCCCATAGAAGCAAAAGCCTTGTATAGCGTTTTTTCAACCTTATCTAACATTTCTTTAGATAAATCTGCTGGTTGTTTATGTCCTGTTTCAACAAAATGTGGTGCCCCTGTTGTAGATTTTTCAGTTACAACCAATAGCTTGTATTTTCCATCATAAGCAATACTCTCACCACTATATTCTTTTCCTTCTATAAACTCTTCTAAAATACATTGCTTAGTTTTAGACCAACTCATAGCATAATCTATAGCATCCTGAAGTTCTTCAGAATTATTTATTTTCATTACACCTCTACTAGAACTTAAGTCAACAGGTTTAATAATTAATGGATATTCAAAATCATTCAAAACACTTTTATCAAAATTATTTTCAACTAAAGTAAATCTAGGACCATCTATACCTGCATCACGCATTGCACATCTCATTAAATATTTATCGGTTGCTATTTTTTCTGTTTCTAAACTATTACATGGAATATTTAATTTACGCAGTAAATAATTCATTGGGTGCATTGCTAATTCAGAAGCAATAGAAGCAACTCCGCATGGATTCACTTTTTTAACTTCTTCCCATAGTTTATCATAATCCATAATATTTACATCGTGATATACATCTGCTGTTGTTTCTCCTATTGCTCCAGTTTTCCAACCAAAAACATGTGTTTCATACCCTAATTCTTTTGCTCTAACAATTAAAGGATTTTGGTATTCATTCGTACCTAAAATAACCAATCTATTGTTCATTTTCACTCACTCCTTGGATAAATTTGGGAATATTTGGATCATCTTCAAACATTTTCAAATACTCTTGTCTCTGTACTTTTCTTACTATATGAAGTCCACCTTCTTCAGTAACACTTGGTATTCCTATATCATCTTGTTTAAACACTTTATAAAAAGTATCCCATAATATCTTAAGGTCACCTAAAAAAGTGATATTACTTACATAATCTACATCTTTTGCAAATCTTTCATTCCAACGAAGTAACGCGCGCCCATTAATCTGTGCTAATCCAGTAATTCCACCTCTAACAGAATGTCTTAGACTTTCTTTTTCTGTATAGTAAGGTAAGTAAAAAGGATATAGTGGTCTAGGCCCTATTAAACTCATATCTCCCTTAATAACATTTAATAATTCGGGCAATTCATCTAAACTCGAATTTCTTAAAAAATTACCAAATTTAGTAAATCTTTCGGTGTCAGGAAGTAACTGTCCATTTTCATCTCGTGCATCAGTCATTGTTCTGAATTTAATCATTTCAAAAGTCTTTTCATCTTTTCCTGTTCTTTTTTGTTTAAAGAAAATTGGACTTCCTAATTTAATTCGAACCAAAAAACATACAATTAAAAATATTGGAGAAATAAGAATAAATCCAATTGTAGTAATGATTAAATCTAATGGCCTTTTAATAAATCTAGCATATATTCCTTTATGAACTGAATATTCTTTTTCTAACTCTTCCCACATATCTTTCTCTTTCTACTCAAAACAAGCTTTAATTACTTCAACAATTCGATCTTGTTGTTCTACTGTCATTTTGTTATCACTAGGTAAACATAATCCTCTATTAAAGATATCCATACCAATGTCTTGTGCTTCACCTTTAATATATGCATTTGTCTTAGCTCTATTGATTCCATCTTTATTAATGAATGGATTTAATCTATAGATTGGTTGCATATGCATAGGTTTCCAGATTGGTCTTCCTTCTGCATTGATTGATGCAATCGCTTCTAAGATTTCTGTTGGACAAGTCTTTCCTTGTTCTTTTGTATAAAGAACATCTTGTTCTGAACGAACTTGTTTAGTCATTGCATCTTCATCAATGATTAAACATGATAACCAATAGTTTGGTTCACAATCTTCTGGAATTGGATTCATCTGTACTGGTAATCCTTTGAATCCTTCTTTGTATCTATAATAGATAGCTTTTTTTTGTTGAATATGTTCATCAAGATAAGGTAATTGACCTCTCACTACCCCAGCTACTACATTACTCATTCTATAGTTATAGCCTAATTCTTCGTGTTGATACCAAGCTGCATTTTCCCTTGATTGAGTTGACCATTTTCTTACTTTATTGGCTGCTTCTAAATCATTTGTTAAGAAACATCCTCCACTAGATCCAGTAATGATTTTATTTCCATTAAAAGATACAGTGTTATATTTTCCAAATGTACCTGTTTCAACACCTTTATAAGTAGCTCCCATAGACTCTGCTGCATCCTCTACAAGAATGGCATTATGTTTATGAATCACTTCCATAATTTCATCCATCTTACCTGGAGTTCCATATAGATGTGCTAATACAACCACTCTTACGTCTGGATAAATTTCAAAAGCTTTTTCTAATGCCTTTGGATCCATGTTCCAAGTTTCTGTCTCTGTTTCAATAAATACTGGTTCTCCACCTTCATAAACAATTGGATTAACTGTCGCATCAAATGTCATGTCTGAACAAAATACTTTTTTACCTTCTAAAGCACCATGTCCTACTTTTGGCATACCATAAGCTTCCATACCTGCAAGTTTCATAGATAAGTGTAAAGATGCAGTACCACAAGATAAACCAACTGCATACTTACAACCAATCTTTTCACAAGTCATTGCTTCTACTTGATTAATATTTTCCCCTACAGTAGACATCCAATTTGTTTCATAAGCTTGTGTCATATACTTTAGTTCATCACCATGCATAGTTGGGCTTGAAAGCCAAACCTTTGATTCAAACGCCTTAAATTGATTATCCTTATTAAACATACTATTTCACCCCTTGATTTATTTCTTCTGGTCTTCTAAATGTTGGTACAACACTTCTTAATGCTTCTCTAGCATCATTGTCATCCTCGTTTTCAATGGCTTTTTTAAGTACTTGAAGTTTTTCATTTATTACTTCTTTAGAAAGTGGTGTATCTTTTTCAATGAAGATCAAGTCGTTATCTGTTTTTGTTAGTGTGTCACTCTTAATTAAGAGTTCCTCAAACAATTTTTCTCCAGGACGTAATCCTGTTTCAATAATTTCAATATCATGTGCTCCTGATAATTTGATCATGTTTTCGGCTAAGTCTAGAATCTTTACTGGTTGTCCCATGTCTAATACAAATAGTTCTCCATTATTGGCCATAGCTCCTGATTGTAGAACTAATTGACTAGCTTCTGGAATAGTCATGAAATAACGAATGATTCTCTTATCTGTTAGTGTGACTGGTCCACCTTTGGCAATTTGTCTTTTAAATAATGGAATTACTGAACCAGCACTTCCTAAAACATTTCCAAAGCGTGTTGCACTATATTTCACATGTCCATACATACTTGCAGACTGTACCATCATTTCACACATACGCTTAGTAGCGCCCATTACATTTGTTGGGTTCACTGCTTTATCTGTTGATACCATCATAAAGCGTTGTGCATTGTATTTTTCACATAACTCAATTAAGTTCTTTGTTCCAAAGACATTATTATAGATTGCTTCCACACAATTGTGTTCCATTAAAGGTACGTGTTTATGCGCTGCAGCATTGATAATGATTTGTGGATGGTATTGTTTAAATACCTTTTCTAATGCTTTTTTATGTGTAATTGAACAAATCTCAATTTGAAGATTTATATTATTTCCGTAGGCAATCTTCAATTCTTGTTGCACATCATAAGCACCATTTTCATAGATATCTAAGATGATGATTTGTTTAGGACTCATCTTAGCTAATTGTCTACATAATTCAGATCCAATAGATCCTCCACCACCTGTAATTAAGATGACTTTATTTTTATAATATGCATACGTTTGCTCATTTGTGACAGCTAGTGGTTTTCTGAATAATAATTCTTCAATATCAAACTCTCTTAAATTACGTTTGCTTCCTGCTGTATATAATGTTGGATAGTCATATACCTTTACTTTATATCCAGCATTCTTATAATGATTGTATAAACATTTCTTTTTATTGACATCCATATTAGGAATTGCGAATACAATTTCTTGTACTTCATAAGCCTTTAACTTATCCAATATTGTTTCATCTGCATACCAAACAGGAATGCCATTTACTTCTCTACCAACTTTTGTCTTATCTATATCAATAAAACAACGAGGTACATAAACTGCTTTTTCATCATTTACTAATTCTTCGGCAAAACTAGCACCTACTCGTCCAGCACCGATAATCGCAATCTTAATTTTTTGAACTTCCTTTTCTGTCCCTGTAGTTAATCCAGAAAATCTATATAATAACTTACTTAAAAATTTACCCTTGGATGTTTCATTATTACTATATAAATATGCATAACGGTAAATCATACGAATACTGATTGCACCTAGTAAGTTCACACAGACTAAACTCAATGCGCGATCAAAACTCATCCTTTCAATCGGTAATGTAGCTTGTAGAATAATTAATAGAATAAAAGCCAACGCATCCGAGAAAATCAAGCGAATATAACCTTGAATACCGCCATAACGCCAAATCTGTCCATAAATTTTGCCAATTAATCTACAAATGAATATACATACAAATCCTAGTATAGATAACTTTAAAGAACCTGCATTTGTTAGATTTCCATTTCCACCATAAATCCATAGTAATAATATCGAAGCAATAATATAAACAATGACATCATAAACAACTAAAGGCCAGTGCGTATTACTCTTTTTTAAATTCTTACTCATGTAAATCCCCATTTCATTAAAAAAGGCTCGTAATATACGAGTCTTAAATCTTCAACCCAAATTGTTATAACTTAGATACATTTTCCCCTACCCATTCACAATAGATAAATGATCAGTTCAATCTAAGTGCGGAAAACCAGCTACAAATAATCTCCCCTAAATGTATCTTTCTATAACCTATAAAAGCTATATTTAAGTTATAACTAACACTTTTTACCCAAAAACTTCAGCTAAATAATAACCCTCATAAGAGCCATTGTCAAGTATACATAAATTGGTAAAATGTTAATCATATTTCTTTATATACGATACTTTAAGGAGATTTTAATACTATAGTAAATGTAAATAAATCAATTTAAAATGTAATGAATTGTTAAATACATGTTAAGCAAAAATATTTACAAATTAAAATTGAATTGATACTTAAATTTTATAACCATTCAACAATATAACTTATTATAAATTGTAAGCGGTATCTTGAATTTAAATAAATTTAAAGATGAAAATGAATATAACTAACAAACTAAACATTAAAGCTATCGAATATGGAAATGTTTTTGTCTGAATACCAGTAGTTATTTTCGATTGACTTTTATTCAAAACAGGAGTTTCTTTATGAGTTGTTTTTTCAACTTCTTTATCAATCTTAAAAGAAGGTCCCTTAGTTTCATTTCTATGGATTGTATCCCTTCCTAAGATTTTAAACAAATCATTCTCGACAATTTCATACTTATAATTCTTTGATTTACTTTGTACAGTAAGTTTATAATCACCAATATCTTCCCCTGGTTCTCTTGTTAAAATATAATCATCATTTTCTAAGATTGGATCTTCTTCACCAAAGTATTTAAATTGTTTATTTGGTTTTAATTCAATAGTTTTAGGAAGAATTGTAACTTTAAATGGAACCGATTCATAATAACGTTCATCCAAATCAAATGCTACTGTATATTCACCAACATCTTTTAATTGAATTGGTTTTACTCGATCAATGTCACTATAAATTCTAATTCCATCCTCAGAATAAACGTATTCAACATCTGGATGTGTAACCTTAGTCTTTAAAACTTCAACGTCATTAACATTCTTTGGTTCAAACAGAAAATCATAATTCCCTAGATAATTGTCCAATGAATTAATATTACCATCCGTATCAATTCTTAACTTAAACGCATAATCGCCAACATAATCACATAAGTGCTTTTCTTCTTCAGGATCACTTTCTCTCCAATCCTTGTTGTAAGTAACCTTTACTGGTACTTTCTTAGGATTAATTTCAAATAGAATCGCTTCTTCATCACTCGTACATGCGATATATGTACCACAATCTATTGGAGCTTCATCAAGTAATTCTCCTTCGATTGTGTAATACTTAACTGCATTTTCAACCTCTATCTTTTGACCTGTATATTCAAAAGAATCCACAACCTCTTGGGCATGTATATTCATTGGAATACATGCCATAAATAACACCAATACAACACCTAATAACCGTTTCATATAATATATTCCTTTCTATAGGTGAATCTCTACATCCACTATATCAAAGATTTATAACCAAAGCTATAAGAAATTGTACTTTTGTTACTTATACCGATTATTCACCTTTATTAAAAGTGAATATATCATTCTTTTTATACATTATTATGCATTCATTGAAGACTATGTTTATATTATTAATTTGCTATAAGTTTCTGATACAAATAAATTGAAATTCTTATAAAAAATTCCAATCTTTGAATTAATTGAGAGCAAAAATATTTGATTAATTTCTACTATTCAAACGTAATGTCTCAAAATTTGATACATTGATTGTGAAATACTCATACCTTTTTTTCGCCATATACAACCTCATCTTTAATTATATGAGATGCAGGCCCAGCAAGTTGTTCAAATATTTTTTTAAAATACATACCAAGAGAACCAAGACAGATTAGTAATGCAAATCCAACAAAAAATATTGATG
>ERZ773138.1864-NODE-1864-length-17979-cov-3.476066_pt1 | contig 17979 bp, 18 predicted proteins | sample MGYA00511114_ERZ773138 | MGnify/ENA primary metagenome ERZ773138 (study PRJEB29015, sample SAMEA2737805) | human gut metagenome | biome: human gut; feature: human-associated habitat; material: faeces | place: China | collected 2012 ...
TCAACATTCCGGAAATAGGTTATCTCTCGCTCTCGGTAGATCTGGATATGGATGACCTGAAACCCGACAATAAAGTGAGAGCTGAATATGTAAGCGTAAGAGGCATCAAGTTTCGCCCCAATGCAGACCTGCTGAAACAGGTGAAATATAATACCCATTTCGAGAAATCACAATATACTTCCCGCTCCTACCCTTTCTCTGAAGATACATTGAAGGAGAAAATAAGAGAGTATCTGAAGCATAACCGTTCCATTAACAGAAAAGTACTGGAAGCGGAATTTCATATCCGTAAACAGACAGCACTCAACTGGCTGAAGAAACTGGAAAAATCCGGATTTCTGATAAAAGAAGGTTCCCGGAATGCGCCGGTTTATTTCCTGGCTGAAGAATAGGAACCCATCGGATGATAGGTCTCATCATGATAGAACTCTCTAGATGACTGCAAGCCATAGCCTCCGCGACCATCTAGGCTTCATTACATTGAATCTACCCCCTAAAGATAAAGTAATATGCCAAATAAAGAAGAAAAGAGAATAACTGAGCAGAGCTCGCTCTACGAACATCTGGAAAAGATGAGCGTGGATGAACTCACCGCTCATATCAATGCAGAAAACAAGAAGGTGGCTCTGGCAATAGAACAAGCATTGCCTGCCATCAACCAACTGATTTCCGCTATCGAAGGGCAGCTGAAGAAGGGTGGTAGACTCTTCTATGCCGGTTGCGGAACAGGCGGAAGACTGGCTACACTCGATACCATCGAGGTGCAGAACACCTATGGCATCGACGGTTCACAGATACAAGCCATCTTCCCTGGAGGCATCGGCTGCCTTACACAAACCAGAGAATCAAGAGAAGACGACCTGGAGAATGGTTGGCACCAGCTCTGCGACAAGCATATCTCAGAGCAGGATTTCGTGCTGGGTTTCTCGGCAAGCGGCACTACTCCCTTCGTGCTTTCCATCTTGCAGCATTGCAAGGAGGCAGGTATTCCTACAGGATGCATCGTCAACAATCCCCACGCTCCTATCGCCCTGGCTGCAGATTATCCTGTAGAGGTCATCACGGGACCGGAATTCGTAACGGGAAGTACCCGTATGAAAGCCGGATCTTCGCAGAAGATGATTCTGGATATGATCAGCACTTCCCTTCAGATAAGACAAGGACGGGTGGAAGGCAACAAGATGGTGAACGCCAAGCTTATCAATCATAAACTCATCGACCGCGCCGAATGGGTACGCCTGCTCGGTCTTTCCGAACAGGAGGAGGAGTTCATCGACGAATCTGTCGAGCCGGGCGATGGTTTGCTTATCGCCGGCGGTGCGCGTGTCCCGATTCGCGGTAAGTTCCCGTCCGGTAACGTACTCTATGATCTCTTCTCGACGAACCCGAATGAGGCAGCCGACAAGAAGCGCATGCAGGAATTTGCAGCACGCGAAAAATCCCGCCTTGGATAAAATTAGCTGAAAAGGAAAGGAGCTGACAAGATGAGAGCAGACGATTTCGTCACAGGTGATTCTGCAAGAGGAGCTGGTCAGAGTTCCCTTGTTGGCACAGAATCGACGAATGCAGTCAACACCGGTCTTGTCGGCTCCGCCGCTGCAATTGCCAAAAAAATGGTTATCGGCGGCACTGAACTCGGTGATGTCGACAAGATGTATCAAACTGGCAAATCGGCTATAAAAGGATCTGTAGGTGCCGCGCGTGTCGGTTCTGACCTTGTGAAAGACACCGTTGACACGGCAAAAACAACGGCTAAGGCTTTTAAAGCAGGGCTTAACGGCGAGGATATCGATCTTTCCGGAACAAAATCACGTTCCGGAAGTAATCTGGCGAAGGGTACGAAAAAAGCTGCCAAGGAAGGATTTCGAGCCGCAAAGCGTGCCGCCATCAAGGATTCCGAACTTGAGGATGTGGACAACCTTTATCAAGAAGCAAAAGGATTAAGCAAAGCGACTGTCAGCTCTGCAAAAGGTGCAGTCAGCAACACCCGTAAATCTTGGAAGATGCTAAAACGCTCAACCGCGCGAATTAAAGCCCTTTCGAGAAAACGGTTTACTGCCGGCGCCGGCAACAAGTTCAACCAGCAGATGTACAAATACATGCGTTCGGCTGCCTACCGTTCCGTTTCCACGAGCAGTGGAATCGTAAGCACCGTTAAGAACGCGATGTCTGTAATCTATTGGGACATTCGGCTCGCTCTTTCTAGTATCAGTTCTGCTATCGGTCTATTTTTAGGTTTTCTTGGAATCCTTCCCTTATTATTAGTAGTCTTTGTTCCGATTTTTTTCTTAATTTTCGGTACGATATCCGGAACCAAAGCAACAACTGTAGGATCGCTCACTGGTGATGAAGCCACAATTGCACAATATCTAATCGACAAAGGTGTCGATCGTACCCATATTGCCGCAATCATGGGCAATATGTTTCAGGAGTCTGGTTGCCGTCCTACTGCAATTAACCCCTCATCGGGAGCATATGGTATCTGCCAATGGCTCGGCGGCCGTAAGACCGGATTGGAAAACCTTGCCAAGCAAAAGGGGAAGGATATGTCCGATCTTTCCGTTCAGCTCGACTGGTTCTGGGATGAATTCGCTGAATCGTGTTCGGGTTGGAATAAAGCAAAGTATAAGGTTTTTTGTGCACAGTCCGATCTCAAACAATGTGTCTATCTTTTCAGAAGCCAGTTCGAGCGCTGCGGGGAGAGTGAAGCGGCCGATGCGAATCGTTTAGCACAGGCACAGCGTATCTACGATGCACTGGGAACCAGTAATGGAACTAACGGAATTGACGGAAACGGTCAGGATTTAAAGAAAGCCACCAGAAGGCAAAAAGACGTAGTTAATGCCGCCAATACAACTAAGTCCCCAGGACAGGGATGGTGTGCTGCCTGGGTCACGAACGTCTTCCAGAGCGCCGGTATCGGTTACTTTGGGGGAAACGCTTGCGACATGTGTCGTGCTTACTGCACCAGCACCAACGTTCGCGATTTAAAAGTTGGGATGATTATCGCTGACGTGTCACATCCCGGAACAGGCGACGCGGGTCGTCTTTATGGGCATGTCGGAATCTATATCGGCGATAATAAGGTCATCAGCAACGAGGGGCCTATTACCATCAAGAGCCTTCAAGAATTTGTCGGCTTTTATGGAAAAGGGACAGGATGTAAATGGGGATGGCTTGGCGGCGTCGATCTATCTAAATAAAAGGAAAGGAATAAAAGCATGCGAGACATTTGGTTTTTAATAACAGACCATAAGGGAATCGTGAAAGTTGCGGTACTTTTAATTGCCATTTTCTGCGCTATCTCGATTGGAATCGGTGTATATACAACCTCTGTTCAAACCCAAGAACAGCAAAAACAAGAGCAAAAGGCAAAGAAAAAGGAGCGCAAGAAGCAGATTAAAAAAAGTTCTGTCACGTTGACAAAAGCACAGCAGAAGATTGTCGATAAATATGACCAGTCGACTGCACAGTTCTCCGCTCTACTCTCTTCCAATATCTGGGCAACCTACAGTGGCACCGGACGTACGCTTTATTTTACCGAATCATCCATAATCATCGCCGACCCGGAAGCCAATCCGAACAAGGTTGAAAAGCCTTTTATCATCAAGGGTCTATCGACTGAAAAAGTCGATGTCGGCGAGATGGTGAACCTTACTCGCTATAACTGTGCCTATGAATCAGACGATGACAAAACGCATGTCCTGACCGTCGACAAAAACGATGACGGCACGTATTTCAAGATGTCTATCGACGTGGAAAACAATGGAACCAATGAGGAATATACGCGAACACAAGCAGCGGGTTCCTTTGATATCGACGGTATCGATGATGGTTTGAGTGAAATCCTAGGAAATGCGAAGGATACCATTGAAGATTATGTGCGTGAGCAGTGTGCGCTCTTCTATCCGACGGCTGTAAAAGCGAGCTGCAACGGGATCCTGACTGCAGATTTCAATGCTAACGAGTATCGTCTCGACTTTTCTTTGGAGGATTCAGACGAGCAACAGCTTACGGGAATAACCGTGATCTACCATTTGAGTAATCAAGAATGCGAATTGATGTAAAGGAGGAAAAATGAACGAGCTTGAAGACAATAAACCCAGTAAAACTAAAAACGGGAGCCTATGTCTTGCAAAAAGACTAGCTAAGATTCTCATAATTCTCCCTCTTCTTATTGCATTAGCGTTTCCTCAGCCTGCTCTCGCTGCAGATAGTACAGATGACTCCGGTTTCGATATTTGGGGTTCTGTTTCCGGATGGGTTGGTGATCGTCTTTCTGATGCAGGAGACGCCATTGCGCATGGAGCCGCACCATTCCTCGCAGGTTGGTCTGAAAGTCTGATCAACCTTTCAATCAACAATATAAAGACAACATCGACAAAATCCATTCTAGGGAAAAGCTTTTCCAACCTTCTAGGCAAAAAAACAGGAGGATTTTATACAACTGTCACCACTGTACATAAGAACTTTGTGGTCCCGGTGGCAGCATCAATTTTGAGTTTGGTAATGCTGATTCAATTGATAAAAATCTCTCAAAGAATTGATGGTTCAGCAACACTTCCGGCTATTAAGGACATTGTTTTTCTAATCGTCTATGCAACGATTTTCATTTGGCTAATTAAAAATTCGGTGGATATATGTGCGGCAGCATACGATACTTTTAACGATATTGTTAATGGTATCAGCCAAGTCAAGATTGACTCATTGGATGCTATTACCGTTTCGGAAAAAGTTGGGGATAGCCCAGGAGCAGCGGGAAGTCTTTTCGTTACCTCCCTCGCAATGCTGCTTGCAAGTTTTGTGGTAAAGGGGGCTGTATCTGTCATGTGCTACATGAGGGCAATCCAGCTTTACGTCTTCACAGCCTTTTCGCCTATTCCATTTGCGTTGCTTGGCTTTGATGAAACAAAGAATTATGGTATTAGCTTTTGCAAGAACTACCTAGGAATTTGTCTCTCCGGAGCAGTTATCATCTTGGCTTTAAGCGCGTTTCCGTCGTTGCTGTCAGGTTTCAGCGGTGGAGAGATCACGGGAATTAAGGGAGAAATGTGGGGATCATTATGCGCTGTTTTGGCTATGACACTGATTATCATTAAATCTGGAACCATTGCCCGCGATATTCTCGGTGGTTAGTATTAGGTGAAAACATTTATTAAGGAGGTGCAGTGCCATGGATGATGAAAGACAACAAGGGTCTTGGTGGGGAAACCTTGAGACAATTCACCCTGATGAAGACCATGAGGATTATATCGAAGAACAAAACGATGGCGAGAAGCGAAAAAAGCTCATTGCTGTCGTGGTTGTCGTCGGCGTCATTCTGGTGCTGTTCCTCGGCGGCGTGACTGCTTTTACCGTTTTTTCGAGTAATAAAGGAAACGGCTTAGACACAAAGAAAGAACAAACGCAAACTCAGAAGAAAGAGACCTCGACTGAGAATGTAAAGAAGAAAAAATCCGCTGAAAAGAGTGCTATCTCCGTCATGGTGACAGCTGACGGAGCTGCTGAAGATTCCAAGGCTTCCGTTTCGATTTCCGAAAAGGGTAAGAACGGAAAGATTGTTGTCAAAGATATTTCCGTTGCAGTCAACGACGAGGTCAAGATTTGTACCCTGCCGAAAGGCAAGTATTTGCTGACCGTTGAGTCGGCACCGGACGGTTATGATAAGCCAGCAAAAAGCACCAGTTTCACCGTCAAAGGTGAAGGGAAAAAGGTGTCAGCTTTCGTTTTTTTAGCTAAACATGTCGATAAGACTGCTGAGAGCAGCGAGTCTGAAGACAATGTTGAAGCGACTCCGGCAAACGACGGGGCTTTGCAAAACCAGAATGCTTCTTCTAACGGTCAAAATCAGAACAATCAGGCAGAAAATTTTTCTGCCGATATGAATAGTGGTGCTTCCGCTCCATCGTCTGGTAACGGACAGCCCTCTTCTACTTCAACGCCGACAAAAACGATGACTATCCATCATCCCGCCGAGACGATTAGGATCGCGATCTGCGACACATGCGGGGCGGATATCACCGATGATATCGAAGGCCACAAGAAGTCAACCGGTCATCCGTGGTATCACTACGATGCGAAAGTGATCAAGGACGCTTGGGATGAAACGGTGACCGTTAACTAGATGAAATTCGCAAGCGCTTGCGTATTTGAAAGAACGAACAGGGTACTTGCTGCAGCATTCCGGACTTCCATCGTCCGAGCAGACAGCTTGTGCCCTGTTTTCTTTTGCACAAACATTTAGCTGCGAAAATATCAATTTGAGAAAGCTTAACATGCGGCTCTGTATCTGTCTTTTCATCCCGACAGGCATGATTCCGTTATCCGATATAGAATGGTAGAATCTTACCAGCATTTTGAGTACCAGCTCGTCATTTTGGGCTCCTTTACCCCCCTTGCTACCGTTTCCTACCCAAGCTCCTCGGTAAGCAACCGGACAATGAGCTTGGTCATGCTCTCTCCGGTTTCGATGCGATGAAGCTGTGCTTCACGATGAAGCCATGCGGGAATGACCAGACTGATTTTTCGAACATCGCTATCTATATGTTCTGGGCCTCTTTTGACACCACTCTTCTTGATATTTGTCATCTCAATCTTTGACCTCTCATTTCCGTTTTCTCCGCTAATCACCATTCTTCTCCATCTCATTTAAAATCGAATTTCCGTAAGCTACTCACGCAGAGCAACTATACGGCGTTCTATAAATATAGCATACTAGCATATCAACGAGCCTTAGTTCCGAATATAGCGTAGGTCACCACTACGGCGGGGAAATACGGGTCTTGCATGATTACCAGCTTTCTTGTAATATAGAAATATATCAAGAAAAAAGCGCAATTTGTGAACTCGGAAAGCCAGTTATATAAACAAGCTGGAAACGGAGTGACGGTGAACGTGATTAAGGCTATTGCGGAAAGGATGAGTGTATGAAAATCGAATTAAAAGAGATTGACAGAGATTCTTTGAAAGTAGGAGATGTAGTGGGAGTGACGAGAGAAGTTGACTGCGGATGGAGATCGCCATTCCGGCATAGTAGAATTATTCCGGCAAAGATTATAAAAATCACTCCTAAGAGAACGAAGATCGTATCTGATAAATTCGGAGAACATGATAAATACGAAAAATTTTATGAGCTGAACGAGGACGCTGCACAAGAAACGATACTGGCAGAAGCTTTCGAGACATTGCGAGATGGAATATACGAGCTTGGAGAGCTGAAAAGAAACGACAGACTTATAGCAATAAGTGATGAAGATATCCTTGAAGCATCAAAGCACATGAAAACAATCATGGAGATTATGGAGAAATATAGAAAGGAATAACGAATGTCTATAGAATATTGAAACGGTAAAGGGCTGGCTTGCAAGCGCAACACCGGCAAGATAGCTACCCATTTAAACAAATTTACGATCTATGACTCTACGGGTTACCAACTCGTAGAGTCTTTTTTTACTCCTCTTCTCCAGGGCACTCAATCGAGGTGCCCTTTTCCGATATAGAATGGTAGAATCTTACCAAGCATCAAGACGCAAGGAGGTATCCCGTATGAATGAAATGCAAGCTCACGGCCTTTTAATCCCCGTCGGCTCGATGCCGATCGAGGTTTGGATCGATAAGAATAACTCGCTGGACGAACTGCAGAACTTCGTCAACGGCAACGTTGATGTACTGAGGGTTCTCGGTAATGGGGTTGACCTGTGGTTCAATAAAGAATATCTATTCAACGGCAGCCAGCCCAACCGCGCCATCTACGCCACGAAGCACATGGAAGAAGTCGGATATCTCGACCAGCTGACGTTCGGCCATCCGGTCAAGGAGGGGAAGCTCTATTCGCTAATCTGCGGTGATTTCGTCGCCTTCGGTGTCGACGAGGAAGGCGAAATCGCAAGCCTTCCTCAGGAGACGATCGACAAGCTGAAAGAGACCTTTGCGGACCCGTCCACCGGCTACAAAGAGTATATTCACATTAAGTACGGCATCGAACCGGATCGATTTCAGCTTCAGAATGAGCAAGACGCCGGCGACAAGCATGAGAAATCTACGAAGTCCCTCGCCGAGGTCGCTACAGAAGCCAGGGAGAGCTCGCTAGTGCTCGGCCAGAGCAAGGGCAACCACGACGACAGCGGTAGCGATATCGGCAATTCGCGTCCAATCGACCGCGAGTACCCAATCAGTCACTAATCAGAGCTCTATGAATCGTTTTAAAGAAACAAGGCGGTGAAACGATGGAATCCAATAAAGTCATAGGCCTGATCTTCCCTGTCGGTGGAGAGGCTCAGACCTTTCTCGCCGACAGGGACAGACCGTATCGAGACATCCGTGAGGCAGTCCAAGGTGAATATGACGAACTCGGTGCCACGTTCGCCGATGTGGATATCTATGTGAATGCCGCCGGTGCAGACAGTTTGCTGCCAAACCGCGCCATCAACCCCGATGCCTTCATGGATGACTCGGGCTTCCTGTCTGAAAAGAGCCTCATCGTCGGAACAAACGACGGTAAGCCCTTCTCTCTCATTTTCGGCAATATCGTCGCCCTCTCACGTGATGAGACCGGTGAGCTTATCGATATGCCCGCCGATATCGAGACGGAGCTGAAAGAGTCACTTAGCGATCCTTTGGACGGATATGATTTACGGTTTCGAGAGGCTTTCGGCAGATATCAGAACTGGGACCTAAGCCAAGCCCAGGCCGCCAAGATCGCCGGCTTGAGCCAACAGGCATTCTCCTATCATGTGAACAAGATCACGAATGCACAGGATACCCGAGGAAGGGGATTGAAACCCCTTCCCAAGGGATTCGACCGTCTCTACAGCGAATATAAGAACGGAGACATCTCGGCAAGATCCGCAGCGACGAAGCTCGGCATCACGCATCCGACGTTTCTCAAATATGTCAAGGAATGCGATGTCCGCCTGCATAAGGATGACCTTGTGCAAACCCACAATCCGCGGGGACTCACGGAACGCCATGCAGCGGCCACGGATGCGGCAAGGAATCTGAACCATGATCAGAACGCACCTGATTCGCCATTACAGGACAGATAGACGGCACAAACACGGGGAATCGCCGCTTCGGTGAGCCCCCGTGCCCTTCCACACGATACCTTTTGCAGATGACGTGCCGTATCCGTCATCGATATATAGGCGAAACGCAGCCAAAGTGGTAGAATCTTACAAAACACGCCGCCGGAACGGAGGGTAACATGCAAACCGGAACGAAGAAGACCCCTGATCGTTTCCAGAACTACTTCTGCCCTGCCGCAGCCAACGATATCGTGCACCATGCCTACGCATGGATCGTCAAAGAAGCGAACATGCAGCCGAAATTCCTCTACTGCCGCGCTATCGACGATCCAGCCAACGACCGCGGATGGAATATCATCGCGGAGGTCTGGGAACGCGATGTTCTCGGCGGATGGGGCATCTCCTCTTCCACCATGCATCCCGAATTTGAAGATACCTCCGACGGATATGTACTTGCCGAGGGTATGCCCGGAACGGCAGCATCACTGCCTTACCAGGTATTCCGAGAGGTGGTCAATGAACATGACACGAATTACCTGATCGCCCTCGCCATTGCTATCGATGCTCTGCCGAAAGATTCCACTTACGACAAGGCATCTGAAACCATCCGTGCAAACGCCGACATCGATATCGCCGAGCGCCGCAAGAACGTCCTTCCCGACCAAGCCGGCCTCGCTGCCAAAAAGGCGTCCTGTATCGAGTCGCTTGCGCACATCGGCGGCAATGCGCCCGTTTGCGGACAGGATGAAATCGCCCGGTAAAGGAGAACCGATATGAGTGAAATCAAGACGAAAATCAGAACCTACAACGACGTCATCGATCTGTTCGGCGAAGAGAAAGCTGCCGATATGCTAAGCGAGGCGCTTGACTGGTCGACAATCGATCCGAAAAACGATAAGAAGAATATCATGGAGCGCAAGGCGCTACTCCTCGATCCGTATATGACATACGAGGACGAGGATTACTGCAAGCATATCGTCGCCGGATTCCTCGGTGACCGCGACCTCGACTGGGCGAGCGGATATATCGACGAGGAGAAAATCAAGAACGGACAGGTAATGCCGGCCGACCTCAAGTCGGCACTCTCTATGGCACTCGACAACGAGCTGTCTACATCCTGGGCCTATCTGGATGCCCTTTCCTCCCAGTGCGCGGAAATCTTCAATAAATTTGCCGGATATATCGAATCTGCAGGCCTTGCCCGCGGGGTCCTCGTGCCTGGAGAGTATGAGTTGGACCACGATGCGCTGAACGCGGACGTCTCCGAGAGATTCAATATCCAGTATGGATTCCAATGCGACCAGATGATTGATGCCATGCAGTTCGATATGACGCTCATTCTGACTGAGAAGGTCGACAGCATGGACGGATACAGGCTGATCCAGAGCGTATGCGACTGGCGCGAAGAAAACCTCGAGGTTATCGAGGACGCAGAGAACAATTTAGATTATGGCAAAGTGCCCAGCTACGTGGCTTACGAACGTCCGGCGGATATCGGTACGACAATCATCGATGAGCTGTGCGCATCGCAGGGCACCGCCGTCGAGAAACTGGTGAACTATCCGACCACTAAATTCGAACGCACCATGCGGGACGAGCTTTTCGAGGCATTGGCGGTAAACGAGACGACTATTTCCCTTATGGCTAAAGTCCCCTCTTCCGTCTTCCTCGATGCCGTGGCATGCATGGACTCACGCTATATGAGCGGACACACAGTCGATACCGGTCATGCTTTTATCGTTTCCCCGGGAACATACGAACCGTATATCGGTATCCACGATCCTGTCTACGGCGCGGGTTATATGATGGTCGACCTCGATAAACCATTTGAAATCCCGATGAACCGTATCTGGATCGCCATGGATGACTACAGCGGCCCTGAGACCAAGGAAGGTCTGCGCGGAATGTACCACAGCCCCCAAGATGTCAGCGCCTTCAGCGACCCTTTCTGCGGTTCCGTCAGCGTCACGCCGACTCGCGATGAGAAACAGGAACCTGCAAAGAGCGGTCTAGAAGCCAAGCGCGATGCATGTGCCTTAAGTGCCGCTCATCTCGACAGCCCAAACACGGAAATCCCCAATGGCAAGAATATGGAAAGGGAATAGCCGATTATGGAATACAAAGACATCAAGACAGCAGACGAGCTGGAAAGCTGGTATGCGGATAAGCAGGCGGTCCTCGATCGTCACGCCCGTGACTACATGGTGCCCTTCGGTTTCGTGTACCATCTGGACTGCTCCGGGTATGTTTCGTTCGAGCGGTGGAACGACACCCTTCCAACTGCAGAGGAACAGACCGCGTTTCAGGCTATCCAGAACGGTGTATCGACCAAGGAGATCATCGAACATAAGGATGAGTTCGGCTGGATCGACCGTGCCTGCCGCGATGCCGAGGAACACGACCTGGCTCCTTGCTTTATCGTGCCGGCCCGCAAGGAGTACATGCAGGAGCAGGAAATCATGAACGTGCGCGAGCTCTATCCAGAGCTTATCGGTCCAGACGGAGAAATCATCTGGAACGATCCCGACTTTACAAAGCAGGGGAATGAGGAGACTGCCGGTCCCGATAATTTCCCAGGATACGAACTCAACGATCATAAAAACCCCGATCAGTCCTGGATCTCCGTCATCCCTGTCCAGATGTACTGGAAGGACAATCCATCCGAGCTCGTCGAGGCAAATTTCAGCATCGAGGACACCTACGGTCTTGCCATTGACGAACAGATCACATTCTCCGGCTACAACGAAAACGAGCTGGTGGACATGATCGGCAGGGAAGACAACGGGGAAGATTTCGTCATCACCGGTGTGGGTCCACAGTCCAGCATCCTTACCGAGAAAAAAATCCCGCCCATGGCAGGCGGCTGTCGGACAAACAGGCAAAGGCGAAGACGGCCGCTGGTCGTCTGGATGCCGAGCGGGAGCCGAAGGCAGGTATCCCTATTCATGACGAGGAATCAAAGTAACACTCTGACTAGATTTGAAAATACAGGAGCAAAAGAGCATGGACTTTAAAGACATCAAGACTGCAGATGAACTCGAAAGCTGGTATGCGGAGAAGGAAGATATCCTCGAAGGCCATGTCCGCGATTATGCCGTACCATTCGGCAACGTATACCACCTGGATTCCCCAGGCTACGTTTCAGAAGCATGGCGATGTCGTCTGTCGCCGATGATTACGCCGAGTGCTACATGACGCAGGCAGGTCCGGATTACCTGGACGAACAGGAAATCATGAACGTGCGCGAACAGTATCCTGAGCTTATCGACTCTAACGGAGAGATCGTCTGGAACGATCCCGATTTCATGAAGCGCGGAGTCACGTTCGATGTGGAAAACTTCGGGGAGAAATATAAGCTCGAGCTCGTCTGCGACAGCTATCGCGATAACGGCAGCCTCTATGTCGGCGCTTACGACGTCACGCCGAAAAGCGATAATTTCGGAGAGCGTTGGGCAGATATCTCCGTCAACCTAAACAATCCATGTCAGAACGACAGAACTGTTTTCCTCGACATGAACAACCTGTACAACCCGGCAATCATCGAGGCCATCTATGAACTCGGAACCGTGGAAGGCATCGTCTCCCATTCCGGTTTCTGCTCCTATCCGGCATTCACGTTTGATGCCGATGTGATCTCCCAGATGCGCAGCTCGCAAGAATTCATGGATGCGAATACCCCCGACGACTATAAGCTGGTCGCCGTGAAGGTAGGCTATAACTTCGCGCTCGTTCCGAAGATCGAGCTCTCCGGTATCGAGACGAACGCCACCGAGACCATCGTCGATATTTCCGGTAAACAGTATGGCCTTCTCGCCGGCAAGACCTTCGAGGATTCGCAGAAACTCGATGCCGTCCTCGATATGTTTCCGGAGTACGCGATTAAGGACTACAAGGTACCAAATAAAATCAGTGTATTCATCATGCCTGTCCAGATGTACTGGAAGGATGACCCATCTGAGATTATCGAGACGAATTTCAGTTTCGAGGACACCTGCGGTCTTGTCATCGACGATAGCGTTATGTTCTCCGGCTATACCCAGAATGAACTTGTGGACATGATCGGCAGGGAAGACAACGGGGAAGACTTCGTCATCACCGGTGTGGGCGCCGGGCATTATGTCGGCACCTGCAAAAAGGAACCGTCTAAAAACAAGAGCGTTTCCGAAAAAACCTGCAATGCAAGAGAGTCGTCGGGGCGCCTCGATGCGGATCGAAACGTCGACAGGAACGATATTGCAAAAGACAAGGAGGTAAAGTAGCCATGAGCAGCAACAACCCCAATCGCGTCTACCTCGATACGGAGACCACCGGCCTGCATCCCGAGGAGGGCGACGAAATCCTGTCGCTCACTATCGTAGATGCCAACGGACGGCTTCTCTTCGATGAGAGGTTCAAGCCGAAACACAAAAAGGAGTGGCCGGAAGCCCAGGCGGTGAACCACATTTCCCCGGATGACGTGGAACACCTGACCACTATCGATGCTTATATGGAACAAATCTGCCGCATCCTCGACCGTATCGCCGACGAGATTGTTGGCTACAACATAGCCTTCGATATCGGTTTCCTGAAGGCCGCCGGTGCCACCATCAACCCCGATGCCGCAATCATCGACACCATGCAAGAATTCATGGATGCCTTCGGAAACTCAAATACGGGACATAGATACCAACCGCTCTCCATGGCAGCTGAACGTCTCGGCTACAACTGGACGAGCGCCCCGCATGACTCGCTTTCCGACACCCTCGCCTGCCTTGCCGCACAGAAATGCGTCGACGACCATAACTGGTGCGTGGAGAACCTTGAGCTTACCGAAGACGCTATCATGAACGCCAAACCGATTGAGAACGGTTCAGATGGGCTTCCAAAAGACTGCTGGGACTTAAACCCCGGAGGCCGCCCGTTTGCCGTCACGGAGCCGATTCTCCATCGGCTCCAGAGCTCTGCGAAACTCTGTGCTCGAGCCGGTACCACCACCCAGTTCACGCGCATGACCGTCAACCAGTGGTTTGACAAAGCGGAACGGCCCCGGCGAAGCCCGCTCGGCCGGTCTGTAGATATCGGACGCGCGGCAAGTGCCTTGAACAGCCAGCATGAGCATGCGGAAGTTCCACAGGACCTTACAAAATAAGCAAAGGAGAACCAACATGGACGACTATAAGAAAATCCCGTTCGATGATCCGGACCTCTGCGTGCCGGATCTCGATGATTTCGACCAGATGAAGGAATTCTTCCTCGATTGCGCGGCTGAGTATTTCCGCTACCTGTCATCGGATGATATGGAAAAGATGCTCGCTGCGCTCGGGAAACGCGTCGACGTGCTCGCGACGCCGACAGATGATGTATTTATCTCCGTAAGCCCGGACGCCGTACTGAGGCAATATCCCGATATCACGATCGACGAAGCTATCCAGATCCGCGATAACGCATGTGAAAACATCTGGGAGTCCGGTGGACAGTCCGATCTCGATGAAATCGTCTGGGACCAAATCGGTGCGGAATATAAAAGTATCAAGTCCGATTCCCACCGTGGACTTTCCGATGTAAAGGATGCAAAAGCGAAGCAGGCCGTCCACGTGAATGACGATCGCGAAAACGATGCGGTTGCACTAGACGTGCAGGAAAAATAGAACTTGCCGTCGAGCTACAGGGGAGGAACGATATGGATGGCTATACGCTTAACGCTGCGCGGACGATTCGCGAATACGAGTCCTCGATCCAGCGCCCGAAAGCGGAAAGAATGATCAACGACTCGATTCTCTCCGCTTTGCTCAGAGGAGACGAATTGCCTGAAATGGACGTCAAGGCAATCAGGCAATATGGGATACAGTGTTCGGAATATCTGGATTTCGGTTACGATGTCGATGCGAGCCTGAGCGGCATGCTGTCACCGCACGCCGTTCTGGAACCCCGGCCCAACACACCGTATGTATTCAGGAGGGCCGGATTCGACAACCTGCCCTTCATCTATACGCAAAGACATCTCAGGAATGCAATCGCCCCAAAAGAGGCCGACAGCCATCAACATGGGCTTACCATCGAGCAGATCAAATCACTTCCGGAAAAGCTCGAAGAGCCGGTAGTCGTTTTCGACCAGCCGAACTATACGGTAAACGGTAGGTCGTTTGAGGGCAAAGGCGTCGCCGCCGTACTCGATATGTACGACCCTGACGGCGTCCCGGTCATCGCATACTTTTTCCCAAACGGGTATGGAACCAAGACGAACGATAACGGCTGCAGCAATGTGATAGCCAGCCTTTACGGACGTGACAACTTCACTTCATATCTCGCGCGTGCTGCAAACGAGGAAAAGATCCTGTATATCGATTCTGAGAAATATGAACAAATGGAAAAAGAGCTACCCCGCTATGGTGGGACACGATTCCCTCCGGCGCTTGCAGCTCTTTCAATGGATATTATAATACCTTCATCCTATATTTGCAAGATGAAAGCGGAAATAAATCCGAAGCTGTCCGATCGCGAAAGGGAACATAATTCCCTTAACCGCACCATGCACATCAAGATCGCGGACAGCAGGCGAAATAGGCTTGCACAAGATAGGGATAAACCGCGCAACATCAATCTCAGATATGACGACGACAACCACGATTCGCAGTAAAACCATTGAAAAGGAGAATTAAGAAATGAACACGCTCGGTCTGGTAAATGTATTGAACAACGATGGAAACGTACTGATCGATGTGGCACAGATGGCCGATAGCCATATCCAGAACGCCGCCATCCACAATGCGCTGGCTGAATGGAACGAAACGGACGATCCGTTCTCGCCTGAAACGACCCAAAAGCTGATCGGTAAACTCAAAGGCGAGATGCCGTCACTTATCGCATGGCTGTCGGAAGGGAACTATCCAAAGAGCAGTCTGGTGCCGGAACTGCTGGCTTACGTGAAGATGCCCCATCCGCTCCAGGTCTATAAGAACCTCGATCTGGATATTACTATCGAAGATTCCGAAAAAGGGCCTGCATTCGATGTAAAGCTCTCCTATGCGGGCAACGCGGAACATTTCAAATACACTTATCTGCCCGTTGAAGCAGATAAGACATCTGTCGTAATGAATATCATCGACGCGTATGATGGGCTGCGACTGACAACCGATCCACAGCATCCCGGCTACGCGGAAGCAGTCGAAAAGAATTATTCAAAACTCACGAACCTCATCGGGGAAGACGGAATCGACTCGATCAGGGACTTCCATGAGGGCGTAGAGACCGGCAAGTATTTCTCGGATGTGGAATTTGACCTAAAAGACCCGGATCCCTCCACGAAACATATTCTCGAGTGCCTTGGATCCCTGGAGAAACCCGTTCAGAAAGCGATGGATAATTTCGCACGGGTAACCACCTTCCGCAATCTCGCGGAAAAGAACCTCCTGCGCGAAGCGACCCTGTTTACCTCCGGTATGCTAGAGGAAAAGAACGGCCGTGTGATCGTCCCGCAAGGATATAGGCCCGGAATGTCGAGTGAGGAATATCAGGCATGGCATCCATCGGCGAGGGGAAACACCGCCATCTCCGTGGATACGGCGATCTCGGCTAAGCAGCTTGGAAAGCTGGAAGCAATCGCCGCATCCCAGAAGCCGCAGCAGATCATCATGGATATCCTCTTCCTCGACCCAGGTGACCATCTGTCTCAAAAATCGGATCCCCGAGACCCGATGGACGCGGCGTTTGTCGATGAAAACCACATCGCGGTACCGATCAGCCCGGAATTCGCGTCAATCGTGGCTTCGGATATGAAAGATTCAATCGATGCCAAGCTGGCCGGCAAACGCACGAAATGCGACATTTCCCAATGGCATACGCTCGGGAAACAAGCCCGTGACAAGCTCGCCGAGAACAGTAAACATGACCGCTCTCTCGCTGCCGTCAGGGATGCAAAGACGGCCGTTGCCGACAAGGTCAACGAAGGGCATCAAGCTAGTTCCGTGCACGATAATCCGAGTCATTAAAGATTAAGGCTGAACAATTTTTTAATTGAAACATCAATCTACAATTAAGAGAAGCAGGAAACTGATTTCAGTCGGCTTCCTGCTTTCTTTTACGGTTAGACGAGTTTTACTTAATCAAAGTATATGATATAATATACTTTGAAAGCAGGTGATAAGATGCGTACTATCGACGCTATGAAAAAACTTGCCCGCAATGATGGGCGATTTACTCATGTTTACACTAAAAAGGAGCTGTCAGAACTTTTTAATGAAACCGGCAGCAAATTGAATGGAACATTGAAGTCACTTATTAAAGAAAACATTTTGAATCGTGCATACCATAATGTATACGTTTTTCGCTTTTCTCAATACGGAGGACTCGGTACTTTAGATTTGATTGGTAAGAAAATCCGACCAAATGACTCCTTCTATGAAAGCCTTGAGTCCTCTGCTTCAGCATGGAGTCTCATTTCGCAGATCCCCACGGTCGTAACCTATATGACCACAGGAAAGTCAAAATGGTATAACACGGGTTACGGAAGCATCGATTTCGTTCATTACAGCAAAACAGATGAGAAACCAAGAACCATCGATAGGTCGTCGATGGGAAGGGTTCCGCTTGCAGACAAACTTCAAACATATCGGGACTTACAAAAAACAAAACGTTCCCTTGATCTTTTAAGAGAGCAATACGACAAAGACCATGGCTGTCGCGACGGAAATATCCAATATTATCCTTGCGAAGACGACGATACTTGGGATTTTCTTGATAAGCAGGAAGATGTACTCTAGTGTGCATCTTCCTGCTTATTTTTTTGGAGTCATTATGCTTTACGTTTCCGCTCTTCCTCAAGTCAGAGATTTTGCTCAACAAGAAGCTTTCAGAGTTGATTCTTCATCTCTCATTCCTTTTATTGAAAAAGAACTCCTTCATATAGACTTGCTCAATTCCTTTATTCCCCAGATGCAGAATACATCCCTCGTATTTCAAGGCGGAACCGCGCTGCGTC
>ERZ773138.1867-NODE-1867-length-17960-cov-8.845015_pt1 | contig 17960 bp, 13 predicted proteins | sample MGYA00511114_ERZ773138 | MGnify/ENA primary metagenome ERZ773138 (study PRJEB29015, sample SAMEA2737805) | human gut metagenome | biome: human gut; feature: human-associated habitat; material: faeces | place: China | collected 2012 ...
GAGCCGCCTACGGCGGTTGCGCTCCGACACGCGCCTGCGGGCGCAGCCCCAAGGGGGAAGGCTTTTGGAAGATTACACAAACACCGCCTGCACCAGCACCATATACAGGGCGGTGCCCACGGCAATGCTGAGCAGCGTGTTCTTCTTCCACAGGTGCAGCCCCACCACGGCGGCCCCGGCAAGCAGCTCCGGCAGGCCGTGGGTGGGGCCGCGCAGGCAGTAGACGACGAGCATCGCCATGATGGCGCAGGGCAGCACCCCGGCCAGATACACCACAAATTTCGGCGTGGGCCGCCCGCCGCCGAACACCACAAACGGCAGGAACCGGATCAGCGCTGTCACGCCCGCCACAACGGCCACAAGCAGCGCACCGTGTACATCAAACGGCATGGTCGGCCTCCTTTTTCTGCATAAAACCGTGCAGCACCGTCAAGGCTGCCGTGATGCCCACCATGGACGGGATCAGGAAATCGCTGCTGCCGAAAACCAGCAGACAGACCAGCGACACACCCAGCCCCACCAGCGCGGGGGTATGGTCGCGGCTGGCCTTCCACTGTTCGGTCATAACGACGAGGAACAGCGCGGTCATCGAAAAGTCGATGCCCGTCGTGTCAAACGGCAGCACACTGCCCAGCAGTGCGCCCGCCACGCCGCCCGCGATCCAGTAAAGCTGGTTCAGCAGCGACACCCAGAAATAGTATTTTTTCCGGTCCACGCCCTCGGGCACGCCGCCGCTGCACACGACGGAATAGGTCTCATCGGTCAGCGCAAAAATCAGGTACGGCTTGGCCGCGCCGGTGTCTTTATAGCGTTCCAGCATCGAAATTCCGTAAAACAGATGCCGCGCGTTGACCATCAGTGTCATGATCGCCGCCGAGATCAGCGACGCGCCGCCCGCCAGCAGGTCAATTGCGACATACTGCATGCTGCCCGCGTAGATCAGCCCGCTCATGACCAGCGCCCACCCCGCGCCGTAGCCCTTGCTTTGCAAGAGCACACCAAAGCCCAGCCCCAGCACGATATACCCCGCCATGATGGGCAGGGACCGCACAAAGGCGTAACGAATCGTTTTCACTTTTCTTTTCCTCTTTAACCCATTAAAGTGCTATGTTGGGTAGTATAGCACAAAAAAAATCCCCGCGCAAGCGGGGAAAAGGCATTGTTCAATAGTACCGCAAACGGGCACGGGCGGATGCTTGCATCGCCCCGGGGACCCTGCGGCTACCGCCTCGTTTTACACCTTCTCGCTCTCCCACCGGGCCACCAGCGGGGCGGCCACAGCGGAAAGCGCCTCCCGTGCGGTGTTGATGGCATTCACGTCCACGGGGGTCAGCTTGTCGGCCTTTTTGTGCTTCAGAACGCGCTCCAGCGTTCTTTCTGCTTCTTTGATTTTAGTACGGGTCTCGCGGTCCAGCGCCTTGCCGGCCTTGCTGCCCAGCGCGGTGTTCACGCGGTAAAGCGCGGCCTCGCCGGCGTTCAGCGCCTCCAGCGCGGCCTTGCGCTCCTTGTCCTGCCCGGCAAAGGCGGCGGCGTTCTCCTTGGCGCGTTTGATCTCGTCCTCGGTCAGGTTCGATGTGCCCGAGATCGTGATGCTCTGCTGCTTGCCGGTGTCCATGTCGCGCGCCTTGACCTTGACAATGCCGTTGGCGTCGATGTCAAACGTGACCTCGATCTTCGGCACGCCCGCCCAGGCGCGCTTGATGCCGCGCAGCGTGAAGGTGCCCAGCAGCTTATTGTCCCTGGCAAACTCGCGCTCGCCCTGCAGCACTTTAATTTGCACCGTGTTCTGGAACGGCGCGGCGGTGGTGAATACCTTGCTGAACCGCGTCGGGATCGTGGAGTTGCGCTCGATCAAATGCGTTGCCACGCCGCCGACGGTCTCGATGGAAAGGGTCAGCGGGGTCACGTCCATCAGCAGCAGATCCTCGCCGGGGCCGGAGAGCATCTCGCCGCCCAGACGTCCGGCCTGCACCGCCGCGCCCAGTGCAACGCACTCGTCGGGGTTCAGCGATTTGGACGGTTCGAGACCGGTCATCCGCACGACCTTGGCCTGCACCGCCGGGATGCGGGTCGAGCCGCCGACCAGCAAAACCTGATCCAGGTCGCTGGCCGAAAGGCGTGCGTCGCTCAGGGCGTTGCGCACGGGCAAGGCGGTGCGCTCGATCAAATCGGCGCAGAGCTCCTCAAATTTAGCGCGTGTCAGCGTAGTTTGCAGGTGCAGCGCACCGTCTGCCGCCATCGTGAGGAACGGCAGATTGATGTCGGTCTGCTTCGCGCTGGAAAGTTCTTTTTTCGCCTTTTCGGCCTCCTCGCGCAGGCGCTGCATCGCCACGCGGTCATTCGTCAGGTCCACGCCGTGTTCGGCCCTGCACCGGTCTGCCAGCCAGTTGACGATGCGCTCGTCAAAGTCGTCGCCGCCCAGAAAGTTATCGCCGCAGGTCGAGAGCACCTGCACGATGCCGTCCCCGATGCGGATGAGCGACACGTCAAATGTGCCGCCGCCGAGGTCGTAGACCATGACGGTCTGGGTGCGGCCATTGTCCAGCCCGTAGGCCAGCGCCGCGGCTGTCGGCTCGTTGATGATGCGGCGCACGTCCAGCCCGGCAATGCGCCCGGCGTCCTTCGTGGCCTGGCGCTGGGCATCGTTAAAGTAGGCGGGCACGGTGATGACCGCCTCGGTGACAGGCTCACCGAGATACGCCTCGGCATCGGCCTTCAGTTTTTGCAGGATGAGGGCGCTCAGCTCCTGCGGCGTGTAGCATTTTCCGTCGATGGGCACGCGGGTCTCGCTGCCCATCAGCCGCTTGACGCTGGACACGGTGCGGGGGGCGTTCGTCACGGCCTGGCGCTTGGCGGGCTCGCCCACCAGCCGTTCTCCCACCTTGGTGAACGCGACGACAGAGGGCGTCGTGCGCTGCCCCTCGGCGTTGGGGATGACGACGGGCTTGCCGCCCTCGACCACCGCCACACAGCTGTTGGTAGTCCCCAGGTCAATTCCGATTATTTTTGCCATGGTGGTGCTTGTCCTTTCAAAAAAGACACTTTTGAATCATAATTCTATTGTAGCGCCTGCCGCCGGGAAAAGTGTTGCGATTTCGTAAATAAATTTGGGCGAATTTTATAAACCTGCGGGGCCACCTTCCCCCCCAGGGGGAAGGCTAAGAAAATGTTGACGCACACGCCCCAACGTGCTATAGTTAGTTTAAAGCACTAAAGAGGGGGATTTCTATGGCACGCACCGCGACTGTGACCCGCAACACGCGGGAAACGCAGATCACGCTGACCATCGACCTTGACGGCACCGGCAAAACCGACCTGCACACCGGCATCGGCTTTTTTGACCATATGCTGGACGGCTTTGCCCGCCACGGCCTGTTTGATCTGAGCGTGACCTGCCACGGCGATCTGGATGTAGACTGTCACCACACGATCGAGGACATCGGCATTGCGCTGGGCACCGCTCTCAAGGAGGCGCTGGGCGACAAGGCCGGCCTTGTGCGGTACGGCAGCTGCATGCTGCCGATGGACGAGACGCTGGCGCTCTGCGCCGTGGATCTGGGCGGGCGGCCGTATTTCGTCTACGATGCCGCCTTTGCCGGGCAAAGCTGCGGCGGCATGGACACCCAGATGGCGCGGGAGTTCTTCTACGCCGTGTCCTACAGCGCCATGATGAACCTGCACCTGAAGGTGCTGTACGGTGAGAACGACCACCATAAGCTGGAGGCCATGTTCAAAGCCTTTGCCAAAGCTCTGGACGCCGCCACCCGCAGGGACGCGCGGATCGACGGGGTGTTATCGACAAAGGGGACATTATAATCCGCCTTACGGATTGTATCTATGTAGGGGCGGGGCTCTGCTCCGCCCGGCAGCCTTGCGCGGTATCCTTTCTCTGGGAATGTATCGCGCATGGCAAACGGCCACGGGCGGAGCAGAGCCCCGCCCCTACGTTCACAATACGATGTAAGGCGTGATTTTATTTCTAAAATGGAGGGAAAGCAGTATGTACAAGGACATCATCGACACCATCGGCTATGTGGAAAAGGTTGACCCCGCGCTGGGCGCGGCCATGGAGCGTGAGCTGGGCCGCCAGCGCCAGAACATTGAGCTGATCGCCAGCGAGAACATTGTCTCCCCCGCCGTGATGGCGGCCATGGGCAGCGTGCTGACCAACAAGTACGCGGAAGGCTACCCCGGCCACCGCTACTACGGCGGCTGCCAGTTTGTGGATGAGGTCGAGCAGATCGCCATCGACCGTGCCTGCAAGCTGTTCGGCGCCAAGTACGCCAATGTCCAGCCGCACTCCGGCGCACAGGCAAACCTCGCCGTCTACTTTGCCCTGCTGAATGTGGGCGATACCGTCATGGGCATGGACCTGTCTCAGGGCGGCCATCTGACCCACGGCTCTCCCGTGAACATGAGCGGCAAAAACTACAACTTCGTCTCCTACGGCGTCTCGGCCGAGGACGGCCGCATTGACTACGCCGCGCTGGCCAAGCAGGTGGCGAAGGTCCGCCCCAAGCTGATCGTGGCCGGTGCGTCCGCCTACCCGCGCGCCATCGACTTTGAGAAGCTGGCCGAGATTGCCCACGGCTACGGTGCCATGCTGATGGTCGATATGGCCCACATCGCCGGTCTGGTCGCAGGCGGCCAGCACCAGAGCCCTGTGCCCTACGCCGATGTCGTGACCACCACGACCCACAAGACGCTGCGCGGCCCCCGCGGCGGTCTGATCCTGACGAACAACGAGTACCTGATCAAGCGGATCAACTCCGCCATCTTCCCCGGCACGCAGGGCGGCCCGCTGGAGCATGTCATCGCCGCAAAGGCCGTCTGCTTCGGCGAGGCGCTGAAGCCTGAGTTCAAGGAGTATGCCCGCAAGATCGTTGAAAATGCGAAGGCACTGGAGGCCGAGCTGACCGCCCGCGGTGTGAAGCTGGTCTCCGGCGGCACCGACAACCATCTGCTGCTCATCGACCTGACCGATGAGGACTGCACCGGCAAGGAGCTGGAGCATAACCTTGACGAGGTACACATCACCGCCAACAAAAACACCGTCCCCGGTGAGAAGCGCAGCCCGTTTGTGACGAGCGGTGTGCGCATTGGCACCCCCGCCGTGACGACCCGCGGCATGGGTGTTGAGGAGATGAAGATCATCGCCGACTGCATCGCCGACTGCATCTTTGACTTTGCCGCCAAGAAGGACGACATTGCCAAGCGCGTTGCCGATTTGACCGCGAAGTTCCCGCTGTATGAGTGATTTTGAGCAATAAATAAACCGTCCCGCCGAGGTGTGAACCCCGGCGGGATTTTTTTGGTGGGTGGTTATGGCGCGGTTGCGGGGCGTCGAGGACGCCGCCCCCTACAACTAAAGGATAAAGGAGTTCTAAAGGCACAGTGCGGCGGCCTGAGGGCAGGCCGTCCTACGGAGCAGTAGAGGAAAAGTGAGAGAGGTAAGGGAAGGCGGCAGCCCTCCCCTGACGGCGCGGGCGGAGCAGAGCCCCGCCCCTACGCACATCCCATTCCCACAGCGGGGGTTCGGGGGAACACCCGAATTTAAGGTGGAGGAAGGCTCGGCGGCGTTAAGAACGGACAGTAATACTGCGTCCGTTTAGCCGCCGAGCCTTCCGACTTCCTCTTTGGGGGTCTTGGGGGCGTGCAGCCCCCAAGGCGCGGGTCCGCTGCGTCGCAACAGCGGCAGTTTTCTTTGCGAGCTTTCTTTTGCTGCCAAAAGAAAGCGACCTCCCGGGAGGATGCCGTCAATCCTTTAGCCACGCCCTTGCCAGCGCCTGTGCCACGGCCTGCACATCCTCCTCCCGCAGTGCGGAATAGCCCGCAACCACGGTGTCGGGGCGGCACAGCTCGGGGCGGGCGAGGTAATACTCGCTCAGGCCGCGCAGCCGCACGCCCTGCCGGGCCGCTGCCTCGACCATGGCGCGCTCACCGCCCGCGCCGGGCAGCGTCAGCAGAAAGTGCAGCCCGCTGTGTACGCCGTCCAGCTCTGCGCCGGGCAGCGCGGCCCGCAGCGCAGCCGCGAACGCCTCCATCCGGCGCTTGTAGGCAAGGCGCATCCGGGCGAGATGCCGCGTAAAGTAGCCCCCCGCCATGAACTCGCAGAGGGTCTGCTGCTCAAACCGGCTGACCGTGTTGGCGTAGGTGGCAAAATCGCGCCGGTAGCGCGCCAGCAGGCTTTGAGGCAGCACCATGCAGGCGATGCGGATGCCCGGCGCAAGGCTTTTGGAAAAGGTCGTCAGGTAGACGACCGGCCCGTCGGGGCCTGCCATGCCCTGCAGGCTGGGCAGCGGCCGCGTGTCAAAACGGAACTCCGAGTCGTAGTCGTCCTCCAATATATACCGCCCGGGCCGGGCCGCCGCCCACGCCAAAAGCTGTGCGCGGCGGGGGGCGGGCATCGTGACGCCGGTCGGGAAATGGTGGCTCGGTGTCAGATAGCAGAGGTTTGCGCCGCTTTTTTCCAGCGCATCGGCGGGCAGACCCTCGCGGTCGATGTCCACCAGCGTGCAGGGGATGCCGCTGTTCTGCAAAACCGTCCGCGTGCGGGAGTAGCCGGGGTTCTCGATGGCCGCCATGCCGTCCCCGAACAGATGTGCAAGGCAGCCGAGCAGATACTCGATGCCGGCGCCCACCACGATCTGCTCCGGGGTACACTCGACACCGCGGTAGCTTGACAGATACGCTGCGATCTGCGCGCGCAGCGGGGCATCGCCCTGCATCTCGCCGCGCTGCAGCAGCTCGGGCCGCTGGTAGAGCAGCTCCTTCTGGATGCGCCCCCAGCTGCGCGCCGGAAAAAGCGCCGTGTCCACGCTGCCGGTCGAAAGATCGTACAGCGGCGCAGGCTCGGCCGGGGCGGCAGCGGCGGGCGTGGCGGCGGCGCGGCGCACCCGGCTGTGCAGCATGCCGTAGGTCTTTTGCACATAAAAGCCGCTGCGCGGGCGCGGCTCGGCCAGCCCCTCGGCGGCCAGCATCTGGTAGGCGGCATCCACCGTGTTGACGCTGACCCCCTGCTGGGCGGCCATCGTGCGGCGGCCCGGCAGCGGGGTGCCGGGCGCGCGCTGCCCGGTGCGGATCTCATCGGCCAGGGCGGCATACAGCTGCTCATACAACGGGGTCTTTGTGCTCGGGTCCAGTTCTATCATGGTAAGCCCTTTCTGCTGGCCCCATAAAAAAGTTTAAAACTGGGCATTTATTCAGAGCCAGAAATCAGTATAATAAAAACATACCTTCCCGGAAGGAAAATGTCAATAGTAAGAGGAGTAAGGAATCATGTCTACCGCAATGATCTGGCTGCTGCTGTTTATCGTAGTGGCTTTGGCACTGCTCATCGCAGCGCTGACAAAAACCAAATTCACCGTGCAGAAGATCAGCATCATCGGCATCATGGCCGCGCTGAGCTTTGTCGCGTATGAGTTTTTCCGCATCCCGAATGTGCTGGGCACTGGGTCCAGCTTTCATCTGGGCAACACCTTCACGGCGCTGACCGCCCTGCTGCTGGACGGTGTTTCCGGCGGTCTGGCCGGTGCCATCGGTCTGGCGCTGGCCGACATTATGGCCGGTGACCCGGGCTATGCCGTCACGACCTTTATTTTGAAATTCATCATCGGTCTGGTCTGCGGCGGCGTGGCGCACAGGGTCATCCACCTGCGCAGCTTCCCGACCGGCAGCAAGCTCAAGTACATCGGCGCGGTCACGGTCTCTGCGTTCAGCGGCCTGCTGGTCAATGTCTTTACCGACCCGTTCATCGGCTACTTCCGCAACCGCTATATCTTCGGCCAGCCTGCCGAGTTCGTCAGCGTTGTGACCAAGATTGCCAGCGGCGTCACCCTTGTCAACTCGCTGCTGTCCACCGTCTGCGCCGTGCTGCTCTATCTGGCACTGCGCCCCGCGCTGGAAAAGGCACACCTGCTGCCGAAAGACTGACGCTATCCTCATTTCTGTTTGCCCCCGCCCCGGCGGGGGTTTTTGTTTTTGCCGTCAAATTATGTAAAAATTGCAAAAAGACTGGCGCTCGGCGGCGAAATGGTGTAGAATGGGTTTATATGTTTTGCAGCAGACACTATGCTTGACCGCGAAAGGACCCACTACATGGCAGGAAAAACCAAATCGAAAAAAAAGCAGCCGCTGGATACGCGCAGCAAAATGTATCTGGTGCTGGCCCTGTGCAGTGTGATGCTGCTGGTCTGCATCGGCATTTCGCTGGCGCTCATCGGCTGGCTGCCGTTCGGCAGCGCCGCCCCGCAGAGCGTTTCAACCGTGGACAGCGAATCCATGGTGACCGAAAGCGGCTACAACAAAGAGGAAAACACCATCGACACGCAGGCCTACACCTCGACCATTCTGGAGCAGAGCGCCGATGCCGGCGAGAGCTACATAGACGAGACCCTCTTTCTGGGGGACAGCAACACGGCCCGCATGTACCGGATGTTCGATTACTGCAGCTATGACAACGCCATCGGCTCGGTAGGCATGAGCGCCAAATCGCTTGCGAGCTTTGCCTGCGTACAGCTCAGCACCGGGTCCGGCTACCTGACGATGCCCCAGGCCGTGGCCAAGCTGCAGCCCCGCCGGGTCATCCTGACCTTCGGCACGAACGATCTGAACCCCAACTACAAGACCGCCGATTTCATCAAAAACTACCAGACCGGCATTGAAGCGGTCGTCACCGCCTACCCCAGCGCGGACATCATCGTCAACGCGATCCCGCCGATCGGCCAGCAGCATTCCAACCAGAGCCTTACCCAGACACAGGTGGACGAATTCAACAAGGCTCTCGTGGAGATGTGCAAGGAAAAGGGCTGGAAGTTTCTGAACAGCGCCGAGGCCCTCAAGGACAGCACCACCGGCTACGCCAAGGCCGGCTATGTGGAGACGAGCGACGGCATCCACCTGACCCGCACGGCGATGGACGCACTGTTCAGCTACATCCGCACCCACAGCTATATCACGGAGGATGACCGCCCCGCGCTGACCACCATCCCCAAGCATACCGGCGATAAGGACGCTGTGGTCTACACGGTGCCGGTCGTTGTACCGGCCGAAACCGCCACCCCCGAGCCTGTGGCAACCGAGGCACCGGCCAGCAGTGAAGCCGAGGCCACTGCCACCCCGGAACCGGAGGTGACCGCGACACCCGAGCCGACTGCAACGCCGAGCCCCACGCCCGAACCGACTGCAGAGCCGACACCCGCCCCCACGCCTGAACCGACCGCCGCGCCCACGCCTGAGGCGACTGCGGAACCGACTGCCGCACCCCCCGCGGAGCCGACACCCGCACCCCCGGAAAACACCTCCGATGCAGATGTTCCCGCCGGGAATGACGGAACTCAACCCACATAAAACACCGACCCCCGCAGCACCTGACGCTGCGGGGGTCTTTTTCTTATTTCTTTTTGCCGAGCAGCTCGGTGCGGATATACCGGAAGCAGGCATCCTCGCCCTCATCGCGCAGGATCAGCAGGCAGGTCTCCAGCTGGCGGCGGGTCTCGGGGTGCAGGATGTAGTGATCCTTGCTGCGGTCGTAATACTCCCATGCGGCGGCATCGGTATAGCTTGCGCCCTTGTAGTTTTTGCTGGCGGCGATACGGTCGCAGACCATCTCGGCCACATATCGTTCCGGCATACGCATACCGGCCATGGCATGGTCGCCGTTTGGGGCGTAGTCGATCCAATATTCCAGATGGTGCTTATTGCGGCCCTTGTGGTGCAGCCATGCGGCGCTGTAGCCCTCAGTCTGGCGTTGGGCGTTGTTGGGGCTGCAGGTACCCTGCCAGTATTTGGCCCCCGCCCAGAACTCGACCGGGGCCAGCTTGCTCAGGTCATGGGTCAGACCCTGCCAGTACAGCCCGCAGCGGAAGCAGTTCTTCATCACCAGCATTTTATGGTGGTGGATGGTCCTGTAATGTTTAATGGGATGCCACAAGATCTTTTTTCCTCCCCCGGATAAGCAGTGCAGCCAGCGCCGGCAGCAGCATACAGCTGACCGGCACAAAGGCAAAGTGCCACAGCATCGGCACAAGATGGGTATGTATGGCGGCGTGCGCCTTGGAAAGCACCATCCACGAGGCCGGGGCCGCAAGGCTGAGCAGCCATACAACGCCCAGCGGCACAAGCTGCGCCGCCACGCCGCGCCGCAGCGCGATCACCACGCTGACCGCGCCGACCGCCAGCCCGAAAAGGAGCAGCTGCCCCGCCGTGACGGCAGCCGGCCCCAGCTGAAGCACCGGCTCGGTATCCAGCACAAAATACTGCGCCAGCACCTGCCCGATCGTGACTGCCCGCACCGCATCGTCCGTCAGGCTGATGCGGTCGGTGATGGCCTCGGCCATATTCTGCCAGGCCACCGCCGTGCTGCCGAAGCAGAGGCACTCCTGCCCGAACCAGAGCGCCAGCGCCGCTGCCGCACCGGTCAGTGCGGCCGCGCCCACACCCACGGCGCGGCCCAGCCAGCGGCAGGCCCGCTGCGGGGCCTTTTCCACACAGTATGCCTTTGCCGCAGCATAGCAGAGCGGTATCTCGCACAGGATCAGGAAGGTCGTGATAAACTCAAACCCGCACATGCAGCGCACCAGCACGGCAAGGCTGACCAGCGGCCAGCACCAGCGCGGGGTGCGGCCCCGGGCGCAGGTGCAGCGGCAGAGCAGCAGCACGGCCAGCAGCGGCAGCTGCCATGTCCAGGGCACCCAGTACAGGTCCTTCATTCCGCGCTGCAGCCATGGGGCCAGCAGTATGGCCGCCATCCAGAACGCGGCCGGCAGCAGGCCCAGCTCCTGCCAGACGGCCAGCGCCGTCAGCAGCTGCACAGCGTAGAACAGGGTGCTGTTCACCCAGTAGAGCGCGGTCTCCCGGGCGATGCCCTCCGGCAGGAACGCGCGCAGCAGCCGGTTCAGCCCGCCCAGCGCCCAGCCCTGCAGGCCGGACTGGTGGGTGTAGGGGCGGAACTGCGCCGCATCGGCGGGGGTATCCTCCCGGAACCAGCAGCGGTTCTGGTCATCGCTCCAATCCTCGGTATACACGCCCAGAAAGCCGCCGGGCGCGCGCTGGCCCTGCTCCATCTGGTGCATACGGCCGTAGATCAGCGTCTGCGAGCCGGTGTCCCACACGCCGGTACGGTAGGCGCTTGCATTGTGGCGCACAGTCGTCAGCAGTGCCGCCAGCGCCAGCACGGCCAGCAGGGTGAGCACCGTGCGCAGGGCGGCGGGCAGGTTTTTCCATTTTTTCTGCAGCATGGCGATCATCTGTCCCACTTATCGCACAGCGCCGCGATCTGGCCCGCAAATTTTGCAAGGTCCTTGTTGGCACCGCCCTGATTGTGGCGGATGACCTCCAGCAGGCGCTGGCCCATATTGTAAAGTCGGTCGTAGGCCGCGCTGGTGCGCACAGTCTCGGCGGATTTCGTCTTGATGATCTTCCGGGTGTTGCCTACCTCGGCGCAGGCGACCCGCCCCTCGGCCGCGATCCAGATCGAGCCGTTGTAGGGGGCCTCGGCCTCATAGCCCTCGCTCTTGAGATGGTCCGCCCAATGCTCGGCCACAGCGTCCTCACCGTGGTTGACAAAGATAAAGCGCGGCTTTTCGTCAAAGGCGCGGAGCCATTCCTCCAGCCCGTCCTTGTCCGCATGGCCCGAAAGCCCGCCCAGCTGGGCGATGCGCGCCCGTACCTGCACCGGCTCGCCGAAAAGCTTTACCTCCTGCGCACCGTTGACCAGCGCGTTGCCCAGCGTGCCGGGGCTTTGGTAGCCTACAAACAGCACCGTACACTCCGGCCGCCAGAGGTTGTACTTCAGATGATGGCGGATGCGGCCCGCATCGCACATACCGGCCGCCGAGATGATGACCTTGGGCGTCTCATCGCCGTTGATGGCCACCGACTGTTCCTTCGTCTCGCTGATATACAGGCCGGGGAACTGCAGCGGGTTTTCACCGCTCTGCACCAGCGCAAGCGCCTCCTCGTCATAGCACTCGGCAAAATTTTCGCGGAAGATCGTGGTGGACTTGCTGGCAAGCGGGCTGTCCACAAAAACCGGGAAATTGCCGTGGCCCTTTACGCGGCCCTCGGCCTTGATCTGGCGGATGAAATAGAGCAGCTCCTGCGTGCGTCCGACCGCAAAGCTGGGGATGACCACATTGCCGCCCTTGTCAAAGGTGGACTGCAGTATACCGCTCAGCTCGCCGAGGTAGTCCGGCTTTGGCCCGTGGCTGCGGTCGCCGTAGGTGGACTCCATGACCAGATAGTCGGCATGGCCGGGGTTGGCCGGGTCACGGATGAGCGGCTGATGCCTGTTGCCGATATCACCCGAGAAAACGATGATCTCCGGCGCGCGGCCCGCCTCTGTAATGCGCAGCGAGATCGACGCGCTGCCCAACAGGTGGCCCACATCGGTAAAGCGCACCTCGATACGCCCCTGGGGGCCGTCGAACAGGGTCTGCCATGCCTCATAGGGGCAGGGCACGAACTGCTTCATGACGTTTTGGGCATCCTCGACCGTGTAGTCCGGCTCGATCATCTCGGCGCCGCTGCGCATTGCCTTGCGGTTTTTCCACTCGGCCTCCTGCTCCTGGATGTGGGCGGAGTCCTCGAGCATGATGCCGCAGAGGTCGCGGGTGGCCTCGGTGGTATAGACAGGGCCGCGGTAGCCATTTTTGTACAGGTACGGGATGCGTCCCGAGTGGTCGATGTGCGCATGGGTGAGCAGCAGTGCCTCATAGGTGCCGGGGGCATACGGCAGCTCGGTATTTTCGTAGACATCGCGGCCCTGCTCCATGCCGCAGTCGATCAGGATGCGGTGGCCCGCTGCCTCCAGCTGGGTGCAGCTGCCGGTGACCTCCCGGTCAGCACCTAAGAATGTGAGTTTCATGTGGGTCCCCCTTTGGTCAAATAATACATATGTTTGGTGGGCGGCGGGTGGGGTATAGGGATATTGGGCAAAGTGCGATGTGGGGCGTCGAAGACGCCGCCCCCTACAGCTAAAGTGCCAAGTCGTGCCAAGGGAAAGGTGCGGCGGCCAGAGGGCTGGCCGCCCTACATTTAACTTTTGCGCCCCACGCCGTACTGCGGGGCCTCGGGCAGGGTAAAGGCACCGGCAAAATTATTCGTCAAATCGTTTATATTCATCCGCACCGCCCAGAATACATCGCCGTAATCCCGCAGGACGGTGTAGTCCGCGTTCAGCGCTGCCAGCGTGGCTGTGTCGGTGACGATGTAGGCGGTGTCCCCTGCCGGTGTGTACTCGGTCAGGCTGTTCTGGTAGACGCGGCTCACGCTGCCGCTGTCCGCCAGCGTCTTGGCGGCATCGGCGGGGACGCTGACAAGCTGGATGCGCGCGGTGGCGGGCAGCGCTGCCATCAGATCGCCGCGGGTGATCTCGCCGTACTCCGGCTCGGTCACACCGCCTGCAAGGGCCTCGACCGCAGCCCCCTCCGGCAGGCCGCTGGCTGCATCGTTGGCCACAGCCTCAGCGTAGAGCGCCGCCAGATAGTTGCCGAAGCTGATCGTCCGGCTCGCGTCCGGGTTTTCCGCGTAGGTGAAAAGCGGCGTGTAGAGGATGCTCTGGTCATCGGCGTCCAGCGCGGCGATCTTGGCCGCCGCGTAGACATAGGCATCTGCACCGGCCTGCCGGGCTGCGTCCGCCGTCTCGGTGGGGGCAGCGGTGTCCTTGCCGCCCGCAGCGGCGGTATCCTTGCCGGGGTCGGCGGTATCGGCGGCGGTATCGGTCTGGGCCTGCGCCGCGGCCATCTCAAGCCAGGTGCTGCGGCTGCTCTCCATCGCCTCGGCCGTCACTGCGCTCTGCAGCACGGCGCGGCAGCCGCCGCCTTGCGTGAACACCAGATCCAGCCGGGCTATGCCGCCAAGCCCCTGCGCCGCCCCCAGCACATTCGTGCCGTTTTCGGCGGCGGTGCCGTCAATGATGGCGGTGACGCCGCTGTTCAGCAGCGCCTTCTGCCAGTCGCCCCCGGGCGCGGTGGCCGCAATCGCAATAATGGCATCACACCCGGCGTTCTGCAGCGCCGCGATCTGCTCGTTGGCGGTATCGGTCCAGTCGCGGGCCGTGATAAACTCGCCGTTGGCCGCCGAGATCCCGGCGGCCTGCGCCGGGTCGTTCAGTGCAAAGAAGCCGATCTTGTACCCCGCGCGCTCCACGATCGTATACATGCCGTTCGTAACGCGGTTGCGGTTCCAGCTGGTGGAGCGGTAAAATACGGCGGTGGCCTCGTTGTTCAGCAGGTTGGAGGCAAGCGAGGGGCCGCTGCCCATGTTGGCATCGCTGACAAGGCGGGTCGTGCCGTAGGCAAAGTCGTTCAGCGCCATTGCCTGCAGGTCATACCCGGCCGCCGAGAAGGCCGACAGCATATCCATGCCGCCGGTCAGGCTGGCGCTCTGGGTGCCGTGCAGGGCATCGCCCGCGTCCAGCAGGATCGAATCCGGGGTGGAGGCCTTCAGCGCGGCGGCGTCCGCCAGCGTGGTGCGGTCCCCCCGCAGCCCCGCCGTGGCAAAAATCGGGACCGTGATGTCCCCCACCCGCACAAGGCAGGTGCGGCGCTCGGTGCCGTCGGCCAGCGTGGCCGTGATCGTACACTCGCCGCTGTCGGTGCGGGCGCGGACCGTGCCGTTTTTGTCCACCGTGGCAACGCTCTTATCGCTTGTTGTCCAGTAGACCCTGCGGCCGCCCGCCTCCTCGTCAGGCTCGTTCGTCTCAAGGGTGGCGTAGGCGTCCTTGCCGTCCATGTGCAGCTCATCGGTGCGGGTATCGTTTTGCAGCACCGGCGCGGCAGTCTTGCCGTTGCAGGCGCTCACGCCGGTAAATGTAAACGGCCGCATGACAAAATCAAGGTCCACCGTCTCACTCTGCACACCGTAGTCCGCGCCGGGGGCGCTGTAGGTGGACTGCCACATGTCGTAGGTGCCGGCATAGCCCAGCTCGTCAGAGAAGCGGGCGATCCAGAGGTTGTCGCGCCACGGGTCAAACCCGGGGTCGCTGAACCGCGCGCGCACCCAGTTCAGCGAGGCATAGACGCCCTGCTCGCCGGTGTAGCCATGCTCCTGCAGGCGGTCGAAGAACGCCTTGGTGATCTCGGCCATCTCGGACGGGAAAACGCCGCTGATGTATTTGTCCTCCAGATCATAGTAGACGGGGTAGCTCAACCGGTACGGGCTGGCGGTGTAGTCGTCCAGCCCCTCCTGCGGGGGCGCGGTCAGGCCCAGCAGCCGCGCCACATGGTCGGCCTCGCTGCGGGCCTCCTCCACCGTCGTTGCGTAGGAGTAGAGATAGGTGCCGAACGGAATGCCCAGCCGGGTACATTCGTCGGCATTGCGCCGCCACTGCGGGTCATCCTGCGCCCAGTTTTCCTCGGCGCCGTCCCACTCACCGCCGAAACCGCAGCGGATGATCGCAAAGTCGATACCGGCCGCCTTGGCGGTCTCCCAGTTGACCTCTCCCTGAAATTTGGAGACATCCATGCCCTTCAGCACCGCCGCCGGGATCGCCCCGCCGCTGGCGTTGAAGTAGTAGCCCAGTTCGTTTTTCTGCCATGCGGCGGCAGGCGTGCCGAAGTCAGCCTCGGCCGGGCCGCCGGGCTCCGCCGTGCAGCGCACCAGCACAACGGACACCACCAGCACGACCGCCAGGCAGAGCAGACACAGCCCCAGCACAATACGGCTGCGGCGGCGTTTTGCACTGCGGCGCTTTGGTTTTTGGGGCGGCTGCGGCGGGCGCGGCGCCGCCGTTTGGGCCGGTCTGGCTTTGGTGGCAGCGCGGGCGGGGCTGCGGTAGACTTTGCGTTCTTCTGGCACGGCGGTTTACCTCTCTCCGGGTAGATTTTATGCAGGGATAGCTATTATTAGTGTAGCATTTTGTCGAAGAAATTACAATCAGCCGCAGCAGATATTGGGGAAATTTTACACAAAAAAGCCTTCCCCCATTGGGGGAAGGTGGCCGAGCCCGCGAGGCCGGATGAGGGGCGCGTCTGCCCGGCAAATGGACAATACCGGCAGCGCCGCCCCTCATCAGTCCGCTTCGCGGACAGCTTCTCCCATTGGAGAAGCCTTTTTCAAATTTTGCTTTTTACATGTCCAAAAATAATACGGCACCTCAAACGCCAGCATGACGCACCAACCGAAGGCGCAGGCAAACGCGATGCCCGTCAGCCCCACGCGCGGGGCCAGCACAGCGGCCGCAGCGGCCCGCAGGCCCGCCTGCAGGCAGGTGCCGATCAGGGTGGTCGTCATCTTGCCCATGCCGCGGTAAAAGCCCTGCAGGCTGTTCGTCAGGGCGGGCAGCGCATAGAGCAGCGCCATATACCCAAGGTAGCGGCTGCCCAGCGCAATGACCTCGTCCGCGCCCTCCCCCGCCACAAACAGCGAGAGGATCGGCCGGCGCAGCGTCAGCGTTACGCAGCCCACCAGCAGCCAGTAGCCCAGCTCCAGCCGCAGCCCCACCGCAAAGCCGCGGCGGATGCGTTCAGGCTGCCTTGCGCCGCGGTTCTGCGCAATGTAGGTCGTGATGGCCGTGGCGATGCTCTGCTCCGGCGTGAAGGCGAAATCGTCCACCCGCGTCACCGCGTTGAACGCCGCGATGGAGCCAACGCCCAGCGCGTTGACCTGCCCTTGGATCAGCACCTTGCAGATCGGCTGCACCGCCTGCTGCAGGGCCGTCACCGAGCCATAGCGCAGGATCGGGCCGAGCAGTGCGCGGCGGATGCGCCACTGCCCGCGTTCGGGGCAAAGCTCCGGCACGCGGCAGGCCATGTAAACAGCAGCCATCACGGCGCTGGCAGCCTCGGCCACCACGGTCGTGACCGCGCTGCACACGATGCCGAAGCCGAGCCCGCCGATCAGGACAAAATCCAGCACGGCATTCAGCACTGCAGAGAACGCAAGGAATTTCAGCGGCGTTTTGCTGTCGCCCACGCTTTTCAGCCCCGCCGCGAGCGCGTTATAGAAGAAGGTGAACGGTGCCCCCAGAAATGTGATGCGCAGATAGATGGCTGTGATGCCGAAAATCGCATCCGGCACGGCCGTTGCCCGCAGTATCCACGGCGTCAGCAGGCAGCCCGCCGCAGCCGCACCGCAGCAGAGCAGCGCGCCGAACAGCAGCGTTGTGGCCAGCGTTTCCTTGAGGCGCGCCGTCTCCCCCGCGCCGAACGCCTCGCTCATCAGCACACCCGCGCCGATGCACAGCCCGCTGATCGCAAGGATCACAAGGTTCATGACCGGCCCGGCCACGCCCTCAGCGGCCAGCGCATCCTGCCCGATGAACCGCCCCGCAATGATGGAATCCACCGCATTGTACGCCAGCTGCAGCCAGTTCCCCAGCAGCAGCGGCACCGCATAGAAAAACAGGTGCCCCAGCGGGGCACCCTTGGTCATATCACGCATGGTTTATTTTTTGTCTTTCTCCGTCTCGGCCACAATGTAGATGGGACGGTGCTTGACCTCCAGATAGGTCTTGGCCAGATACTCGCCGACGATGCCGGTGCAGAACAGCTGGACGCCGCTGCACAGCAGAATGATGCAGACAAGACTCGGCCAGCCGGAGGTCGGGTCCCCGAACATCAGCGCCCGGACAATGACAAAAATAATGCCGATGAACGCCAGCAGGCAGAACAGAACGCCCACGCCCGCCGCCATCAGCAGCGGCGTGGTCGAGAAGCCGACAATACCCTCGATGGAGTATTTGAACAGGCCCCAGAAATTCCACTTGGTCGTACCGGCCACGCGCTCGATATTCTCGTAGTCGAACCATTTAGTCTTAAAGCCGACCCAGCTGAAAATGCCCTTGCTGAACCGGTTGTACTCGGCCATGCTCAGCACGGCATCGGTCATTTTGCGGCTCATCAGGCGGAAATCGCGCGCACCATCGACAATCTCCGTATCAGACATCCTGTTGATGATCTGGTAAAACTTGCGGGCAAACCAGCTGCGCAGCGGCGGCTCGCCCTTGCGGGTCGTGCGGC
>ERZ773138.1869-NODE-1869-length-17936-cov-5.704099_pt1 | contig 17936 bp, 13 predicted proteins | sample MGYA00511114_ERZ773138 | MGnify/ENA primary metagenome ERZ773138 (study PRJEB29015, sample SAMEA2737805) | human gut metagenome | biome: human gut; feature: human-associated habitat; material: faeces | place: China | collected 2012 ...
AGAAGGATGAAACCTTCAGCTGGTACCTGGGCGGAGCCTGGGAACACCAGTTCGATGCAAAAAGCACTGGCAGCATTTACGGCTACGATGTTCCCTCCACTGATCTCAGAGGTAATACGGCCATCGCCGAAGCCGGCGTGTTCTTCAAGCCCGCAGCCGATTCCGACTTCTCCTTCATGCTCGGCACAACGGGCTACTTCGGCGAAAAACGTGAAGGCGTGACGGGACACCTCCAGGTCAGGTACGACTTCTAATCTTCTGACCGTATTTTAAAATGAAGAAGCCTGCCCGCTCCGGTTACTCCGGAACGGACAGGCTTTTTTCATATAGAGGGGAACGCAGGCGGAAGGCTTTCTTCCCCCCCTCTCCGGCCGGCGGGTTAGCGTTCTCTGGGGAAACTGTTCACGTACTGAATGGTAAAGTCCGGGAAATTATCCACGAACTGTACGGTGAAATCCGGGAAGTTATCCACAAACTGCCATTCACCACACCTGTCGGGAAAATTTTTTACCCTCTTCACTTTGAGATCAGGAAAACTGCTCACGCGCTTGACCTTAAAGTCAGCGAAGTTTCTGACCACCTTTACTTTGCCATAAAGTTTCTGCCCTTTGCACATACAATCAGAGACTCCGCCGGCATAGGCGCCGGGTGCGGAGAAAGCAACCGAAGCGCAGAGCGCCAGAAAACACATGATTTTTTTCATGAATTCACCTCTGAGAATATTCTGTCCGGGGTCACACAGGGCCGCCGGCGAGGGCCGGATGGACGTCAGAAATCAGTATGGAACCATGCGCTGGGATCCGAAGCGGCCGATAGGTTTCTCAACGTCTGATACGACCCGAGTTCTCCGTATAGAAATACGTCGGGCCGCATTCGCCCGTGAAGGTATCGAGACTGATGAAGGTACTGTACCTGAGCGAAACGCGATCCCCCCTGCGCAGCCCTTCGAATTCTGGAACATCACCGTTTCCGGTGAGGATGTCGATGGTTCTTCCGGAATCGTCCCGGATCAGAATGCCATGGGCGTCGGTATGATCGGTCTGCGGATCGACAACGACACCGCTAACGCTGGCGTCCCCGTCTTCGCGATCCGGACAGACCGGAACCCTGTCCCCGCCCACGGCGGGAGCGGAGACACCTAGGGCACGCAGTTTTTCTGCAGCGCTCCCGCGGCCGTATCTGATAGCTTTTATGTACCAGGCGGCAGCGGCTTTTTTGTCAGGATTGAAAATACCCTGATGAAGCATGAAGTCGCCCATACCCTCATAGGCCTTCGCGTCACCCTGCTTTGCGGACTCGTAGCAGGCCTCAAAACTGCTGTATTCCCTGAAAACATCAGGCCCGCTTTCAGCCGGGACGGGTCGGGAGAAGGCGAAGACGGAGGCAAGCATGAAGAGACCGGTGATACTGCAATAACGATTCATGTTTTTCCTCTTTTTGTGACAGTTGTGAAGGAGGTCTTCCTCTGATGGGAGGAAGCTGCGCTTATTCCCGGAACCTGCTCTCCAGCGAGACCAGATGCCATCCGCCCTTTCCATCAGTCCCGACGGGGCGGACAACGGCCGTAAACGTGCCCGTCCGATCCTTTTCATCTTCGCTGTTGTAGATGTATCCGGTCAGAAGGAGCTGCCCGCCGGAACTCCTGAACACTTTTTCAACCCGGGTATAGTACATGGCTTCCCCGTCAGCTGCGGGAAAATGGTAACGCGCACCGTCAAAATGGGCGGCCATCAGGATGCCGTTATGATCGCCGGCCTTCATATCTTCCCGGATGAAATCGTCGTCGATGGAGCTGTCCTGAACCGTCAGCCCGAAATATTTTTTTACGGAAGCCCTGACGTACTTCGCGTCGATGGTGCTATCGCCGTACAGGCATCTGGGAGTGGAGCACTCTCTGATACGGGACCTGAAGTTATTGATGAAGTTATGCCGGATGCCGAACGCGATGAGATTCTTCTGTCCCCTAGCGCTTTTAAGATGCAGGACGCCGGGATCGCCGCTTTCCGCTGTGTCCGCGTTGTAGAGGCTGAGTTCCGTGAAATTGCTCAGGAACGTGCTCAGTTTTTTCAGCTCTCCGGCCCCGGGCGTGACCATCTGCCAGTCATCCGCAGCATGGGCCGGGTCGGCGGAAAGAAAGAGAAGAGCAGTAAAGAGGAGAAGGATCAGACAACGGAGGCCGGCATGAGGCATGATTCTGCTCGTCATGTAGATGACTCCTTCGCAAAGGGTGAACTCTCCAAAGAACTCTGGGGCGGCCGGGAGCGCCCGCTCAGCCTGTCAGGATCAGAAATAGCATTCTTTTCAGAACGCTGTCATCCCGCGCAGAGGACGGCGCCGGAGAAAATCCGCGAGCCGGTGTTTCAGGACCTTTTGCCGGCAGGATACGGATCCGGAGAGAGCGCCGGGATTCCTCTGCGGAGCTTATTCCCGGCGCATGTGGTCTGAAACACAAAGGGGGCAGCGGGCATGCCCGCGCCCCCTGGATTTACTTTCCGAGAAGCCGTTCAACAAAGGAGCCGGCGTCCTTCTGAATGGACTTCAGATGATCGGCCCCGCGGAAGCTTTCAGCGTAGAGCTTGTAGATTGCTTCCGTTCCGGAGGGACGTACGGCGAACCATCCGTCCTTTGTGACGACCTTGCAGCCGCCGATGGGCGCGTTGTTGCCAGGCGCCTCGGTGAGGATCTCCGTCACGGGCTCGCCGCCGAGCTTCTTCAGATCCACTTTCTGGGGGGTGAGGCTCTTCAGCGTGGCGCGCGTGACGTCATCTACAGGGGAATCAATGCGCTGGTAGACGGGATCGCCCAGCTTCTTCGTGATTTTCCTGTAAAGTTTGCTGGGGTTCATGCCTTCTTTTGCGGTCATTTCCGCGGCGAGCAGGCAGAGCAGCGGGCCGTCTTTGTCCGTAGACCAGGTACTGCCGTCGAAGCACAGGAAGGAGCCTCCCGCGCTTTCCTCACAGCAGAAGCCGCATTTGCCGCTCGTAAGGAAGGGGACGAACCATTTAAAGCCGGCCGGCGTCTCCACGATGCCGCAGCCGATGTGATCGGCGATACGGTTCAGCATGTTGCTTGTCACTACAGTCTTGCCGATGCCGCATTTCTTTGGCCAGTGCTTCCTCGTTTTCATGAGATACCAGGCGCACACGGACAGATAGTGGTTGGGATTCATGAGTTCTTCGCTGGTTACGATGCCATGGCGGTCAGAGTCGGGATCGCAGGCGAAGCTCAGGTCGAATTTGTCGCGCATCCCGAGAAGCACGCTCATGGCCCAGGGAGAGGAACAGTCCATGCGGATTTTTCCGTCCTTGTCACGGGGGACAAAGCGGAAGGTGGGATCAACGCATTTGTTCACGATGGTCAGGTCGAGGCCGTATCTGTCGGCGATGGGCTGCCAGAGTTCAAGGCTTGCGCCGCCGAGGGGATCGACGCCCAGTTTCAGACCGGATTTGGCGATGGCTTTCATGTCGATGATATCGGCAAGGCCGTCGACATAGGCGCTGACGAAATCAAATTCCTCGGTCTCGGGCGAAGAAAGGGCTGCCTCGTAGTCAATCCTGTGCACTTCCCTGTTGCCGCCAGCGAGAATTTCATTGGCGGCCTGCTCGATGCTCGAGGTCACTGCCGTGTCAGCCGGCCCTCCGTGGGGAGGATTGTACTTAAATCCGCCGTCCGAGGGCGGGTTGTGGGACGGGGTGATGATGATGCCGTCGGCGCGGTCGATGCCCTCATGGGTCCTGTTCCAAAGAAGAATGGCGTGGGACACGCAGGGCGTTGCCGTATATCTGCCATCTTTAGAAACACGGGTTTTGACATGATTGGCGGCGAGCACGCTCAGAGCCGTGCGGTAGGCTGCCGCTGACAGGGCATGGGTGTCAAAGCCGATATAGAGCGGCCCGTCAATGCCTTCGGCTGAGCGGTAGTCGCACACGGCCTGGGTGATGGCCTCGATATGCGCCTCGTTGAAGGTGCGTCTGAGGGATGAGCCGCGGTGCCCGGACGTGCCAAAAGAGACACGCTGGCCGGGAACAGACGGATCCGGCTTTTCCGTGTAATAGGCGGCCATGAGGGCCGGGATATTTTCAAGCGTTCTGGGATCGGCGAGTTTGCCCGCCTCAGGATGAATGGACATGGCGCCTCCTCTGCAAGGATCCGGGTTTTCTATAAAAAACGGTATACACCTCAAAAGACTATACCCCACTTCCGTCCGCAATACCATAGCGGGCATCTGTCCCTCCCGGAGGCCCGCCCCGGGCACAAAAAAAGGGTCGTGCCCGAATAACGGACACGGCCCTGACGGAGTCTTTTTGGAAGAGGAAGCTACTTGCCGAGCTTCACGGTGCGGAAGATGAGGTCTCCGCGGCGGTTAATCTGAAGGAGGATGGCGCCGCGCTTGGTGCACTCGCTCACCTGCTTCGTGAGGTCAGCCACTGTGGAGACAGGCTTCATGTTCGCCTTGACGATGATGTCGCCTTCGCGCAGGTCCGCGGCAGCGGCGGGCTTGTCTTCATCGACGCTGAGGATGGCGAGGCCGCCGTCCTTGATCTTGAAGGCCTTGGCTTCATCCTTGGTGAGGGGACGCACGGAGAGGCCGAGCGTGCCTTCGGACTTTTTCGCTTCGCTGCCATCCCTGGTCTGGATGCCGTTTTCAGCGGAGAGGTTCTCGCTGCGGTCGCCGAGCTTCACGGTGAATTCCTTAGCGGCGCCTTCACGCCACACAGTCACCTTCGCGTCGGAGCCGGGAGCCTTCTTGGCGATGGCGGCGAGCAGTTCAGCGGTATCCTTGATGTTCTGGCCGTCAACGGAGACGATCACATCGCCTTCCTTAATGCCGGCCTTGTCGGCGGGCTGGCCTTCCTGGACACTGGCCACGAGGGCGCCATGCGCATCCTTCATATCCAAGGCCTTGGCGGTGTTTTCATCGACATCCTGGATCACGACACCGAGCCAGCCGCGGCTGATCTTCTTGCCGCCCTTGAGCTTGGAGATGATGTCGTTGGCGAGGTCGCTGGGCACAGCGAAGCCGATGCCCTGGCCGGAAGCGATGATGGCGGTATTGATGCCGATGACCTCACCCTTCATATTCAGAAGGGGACCGCCGGAGTTGCCGGGGTTAATGGCGCAGTCGGTCTGCAGGAAGTTGTCAAAGGCGCCGGCGTTGATGCGGCGGCCCTTGGCGGAAAGAATGCCGGCGGTGACGGAATGGTCAAGACCGAAGGGGTTGCCGATGGCGAGGAGCCATTCGCCGATCTTCAGGTTTGCGGAGCTGCCGAACTTCAGGAAGGGCAGCTGCTTGTCCACGTCAATCTTCAGGAGGGCGAGGTCGGTTTCCTCATCGGAGCCGATGAGCTTCGCCTTGACGGGCTCACCCTTGTACACGCTCTCGTCGAGGGTGACACGGATGGAGTCGGCGTCGGCAACCACGTGGTTGTTGGTAACGATGTAGCCGTCAGCGGAAATCAGGAAACCGGAGCCCAGGGACTTCTGCTTGCGCTTGGGAGCCTTCTGTCCCCTGTTGTTGAAGGGACCGCCGAAGAAGCGGTCGAATCCGGGGGGCATGTTGCGGAACATATCGCCGAACATGTCTTCAGGGCCGCTCACGTTGGCGGTGCGCTCGGTATTGATGTTGACGACGGCCGGACCGCTCGCGGCGGCGAGCTCGGAGAAATCGGGAAGATTCTCAGCCCTGGCTGTCTGGGCCAGAACGAAAGCCGTCAGAACAATGACAGCGGTAAAAGCTTTTTTCAGATACATACAGTCTCAATCTCCTTCAAAGGTGTACTGAGAGTTATGCAATTAGTGTGCCAAAAACATAACAGGGGGAGGAAAAGCCGTCCGGCCTCGCCTCCCCCTGCATACATTCTTTCTCAGTCAGAGAGTGTCGTTAGTTCTTCTTGGCCTTGAGGGCTTCCTGAAGAGCCTGGAACATCACGCTGTTGTTGCTGGAGCCGGACTTCTGGTGCTGGCGCCAGGAGTTATCCTCGGGCTCACGGCCGGGCCTGCCGCCCTTGCGTTCGGGCTTGCCGGAAGAAGTTTCCTTTTCCTTGGGAGCGGGCATCTCGACGCCCTTGGGGGCGAGGGTGATGCGGCGGGCGGCGGGGTCGACACGCTGGATTTCGAGCTCGACCTCGGCGTCCTTCTCAAGGTTCTGGAACTGGGCAGCGGTCTTAGTGGCGCGCATAACGCCTTCGGGGAGCAGACCGGTGATGCCGGGGGCGAGGGTCACGAAGAGGCCGAACTTGGAGTGGTTCTCGACCTTGCCGGTCACGCTGGCGCCCACGGGGAAGCGGGTTTCGACGTCAGCCCACGGATCGCCTTCGGCGTCGCGCATGCTGAGGGAAACGCGGTGATTCTCGAGGTTCACGTCCTTGATCTTGACCTTGACGGTGTCGCCGGGCTTCACAACCTCTTCAGGCTTGTTCACGCGGCGGCCCCAGGACATCTCGGAGATGTGCACGAGGCCTTCGATGCCGGGCAGCACTTCGACAAAGGCGCCGAAGGGAGCGAGACGCACGGCGCGGCCCTCAACGATATCGCCGATCACCAGCTTGGAGGCGGCGTCATCCCAGGGGTTGCCCTGAGCCTGCTTGAGGGAAAGGGAAATGCGGGTATGCTCACGGCCGTCGCGGCCCTTCTCCTTGGAAACCTTGAGGAGCTTGACCTTCACTTCCTGACCCACGCTCACGGCCTCGTCGGCCTTGACCACACGGGACCAGGACAGCTCGGAAAGATGGATCATGCCTTCAACGGCGGGAGCGACTTCGACGAAAGCGCCGAAGGGAGCGAGGCGGGTGACCTTGCCTTCGATGATATCCCCTTCCTTCACTTCGGAGAGGAACTTCTCGAGGCTGGCTTCGCGCTCGCGGTCAACGAGGGCGCGATGGCTTACAACGATGTTGCGGCCGCGGCTCTCAACGCGGGTGATGAGGAACTGGAAGGTCTGGCCGGGCAGGCTCTCAGGCTCGCCGGCAGCCATCTGGCTTCCGGGGCAGAAAGCGGTCTTGCCGAGAATCTCGACATGGTAGCCGCCCTTGCAGGCGTCGATGACCCTGCCCTCAACCGGAATGCCGGCGTCCTTGGCGTTCTCGATGGCAGCCATGCCGGCGCCGTTCATGGAGCGGGAAAGGACGATTTCCTGGGAAGTGGCTTTGGTGACGTAGGCTTCGACTTCGTCGCCGACCTTCACCGTGAGGTTGCCCTCATTGTCGATGAAGTCCTTGCGATCCATAATGCCGTCAATCTTCACACCTACGTTCACGAAGACGCTGTCGTCGGTCACATCGATAACGGTTCCGGTAACCTTGTCCCCCTGTTTTACCCGTCCCTGAGCGTTTTCCTGGCTCGCCTTAAACATTTCGGCAAAATTCTCGCCAGAATCCTCAGTCGCGGTTACTTTCTCATCAGCCATATAAGATGTCTCCTTAAAAAGAGTATTTTGTCTGTTTGAGCAGTTCTAGGTAATGTATATTCTTTGAAAAATCAAGGGCTGGCACAGCGGTTTCGAGGACTCTTTGCGCAAATTTTTCCGGGTGCCTCCCGCCCTGTCCAGCTTCTGTTCTCAGGCTGTCCAGAAATCGGCCTGCACGTTCAATTTCTGTACGGCGGACAGAATGGCGGAGCCTCCGGAATCTTTTTTTCGGAAATTTTCAAAAAAAAAGCTTGCAAAGCCCTTCTGATGTGCGTATACATGACCTCGCACCGAATGAGAGTGTCACGGCAAGGTAGCTCAGTTGGTCAGAGCATGCGGTTCATACCCGCAGTGTCGAGAGTTCAAATCTCCCCCTTGCTACCAGAAAGCAGGACCCCGGAAGCTCCAGAGCTCCCGGGGTTTTTTGTTGTCCCCGCCTTTCTCTTTCCCTCCGAAACCCGCCCTTCCCCATCTCTAAAGGATCGCGGGCTCAGGGACATCCCGGCCCGGGGCAGACAGGGGTTTTCCATTCAGTCCCGTCTCCGGCCGGGGGGGAACAGATCTCCCCGGTTTCCCGTCAGGCTTTTCATCTCCGGCCGCCTGTGTGAGAATACCATTCCTGTACAAAGGCTCTTCCGCCGTTCAGCGCGCGGCATGCTGAGGATGCCGCGCCGGCCGGAAACTCAGCACACGGATCTTTTCCGGCGCGCGTCCATAACAGCCGGGATCCCTTCCCGGAATGTGAAGCACCAGACAGGAACCGGATGCTCCGGATCCCCCGCAAAGGAGGAAGCCATGAAGAAAACGGTGTTATTTCTCCTGTCCGTCGTCTTTCTGCTGGCGTCAGCGCTGGCCATGGCGGCGGAAGATACGTCTTCCCCGGGAAGGGGAAGCAGCTGTGAGGCAGATATGGAAAAAAAAGACAGCCGCCGCGTCCGGGCTCAGGGACGTGTACTTCGCCGGAGGGTGTTTCTGGGGAGTGGAAGAGTACTTTTCCCGCATTCCCGGGGTGAGCGGCGTTACGGCGGGATACGCCAACGGCAGGACGGAAAACCCGAAATACCAGGAAGTCTGTTCCGGGGACACGGGCTTCGCGGAGACTGTGCATGTGCTCTACGATCCCTCGCTCGTCAGCCTCCGGACACTCGCGGAGCATTTTTTTAAAATCATCGATCCCGTCAGCGTGAACCGGCAGGGCAATGACACGGGGTCCCAGTACCGTACGGGCATGTACTTCGTGGACGGGGAGGACGAAAAGGTCCTCGCCTCAGTCATGGCCGCTGTTCAGAAGGAGTACGACAGGCCGCTCGCGGTCGAACTCATGCCCCTGAAAAACTACTATCCGGCCGAAGAATACCATCAGGATTACCTGAAAAAGCACCCTGGCGGCTACTGTCACATCAGTTTTGACAGCCTCAAGGATCTTGAGGGGAAAAAAGCAGGCTCCCTGGATCCTGCCAGATATGCCAGACCTTCCGAGGGGGAGCTGAAAAAGAAGCTTACGCCTGAGGAATATGACGTCACGCAGAACGCCGGGACGGAGAGACCCTTTACCGGGAAGTACTGGAAGAATACGCGCCGCGGTATTTATGTTGATGTCGCGACGGGGGAACCCCTCTTCTCTTCCTCCGATAAATTTGAAACCGGCTGCGGCTGGCCGGGCTTCGCGAAGCCCATCGAGCCGTCCGTGGTCACGGAGCATGAAGACAGAAGCCACGGCATGGATCGGGTTGAGGTACGGAGCCGTAGCGGCAGATCCCATCTCGGCCATGTCTTCACTGACGGTCCAAAGGACAGGGGCGGGCTCCGTTACTGCATCAACAGCGCAGCTCTCCGCTTCATTCCTTATGAGGAAATGGACAGAGAGGGCTATGGCGATCTCAAAAACCTGGTCAGATAATATAATGAGTGCAGCCCAGAGGCTGAATCCACCCCGGGCTGCGGGAGGGACGCTCCGGCGGACCGGAAAACTTCAACTTCTGCTTCAATAATGCAGTCCCGTTTTTCCCGTCTGACGCCCTGCCCCGCTCAGAATCCGATCCTTTCCTTTGCTAGTCCGGATTCGACAGAATCCACCCAGAACTGGCCGAATTCATTGTGGCTTCGGTGCTGGCAGGACGGGTATGGACAGATTTTCCCGCCGTATATTTTTTGCCTTTCCTTCCTCTGAATGCGCCGCCTGCCTCTATGGCAGTCACCCGGTGGTTCTCCCGCACCTTAAAGTGCGTGGCATCGACAGTGAGGAATAGGTAGGAATCTGTCAGAGGACGGTTCCTGAATTCATTGACGTAAGCATCCAGGTTTTTGCAGACTTCGGAAACAGCCGGTTTCGAAAATGACGTTTCACACAGCTCTTCCGTTATACGGGCGCATGTCGTTGACTATCAATGAATGCGATAATGAGGATATAAATCGGGTACCCCTGGGCAGTCCCAAGGATAAAATACGTCCCTATTGTCAGCCGGACACCAGTTTTGCGATAAGGTTTTACAGCCCACAGCACCAGCAAAATAATCTCTATGATATCCGGTATCACATAGATCCATAAATATCTAAGAGTGAAAACTGCATGTTTCGACCAGTACAAACAAAAAAATTCTGACGAGGTCATCATCTCTCGCGAAAAAATATCCTGCCAATAACACGGGTCTGCAAAGGGGAGCAGCAGAAACAGTGCGAGCGGCAGGGAAATGACTTTCAAGACATGGCGATAATTCACTTTCATAAGTATAGATCTTCCCGCTAAATAAGAGCTATAAACACGTAGCAATCCCCAGCGAAATTAATTTTGTCCCTGAATTGCCGAAAAGCTTCGTGACATAAAAAGAGCGCCATCTGACAGGCCGTGGCTGAATGGTCATACGCCAAACTTCATATCTTTCAGAAAGCGCACGGCGCGCGCCTCATGATAGTAGGTTTTCTCCCCTCGTGACGAAGCCCATGTGACCGCCCCAGCGGGAGGCCTCGAACCAGAAGACCGGATTCTTTTCCGCCTCGGAAAACGGATGGCACGCCGGCGTGCAGAAAGGATCGTCGAGCGCGTTCAGGAGATAAACAGGCTTTCTGATAAAGGGAATGCGCGGCAGAACAGAAACGCGGCTGTAATAGTCCTCAGCGTTGCGGAAGCCGAAGGCCGGTGCAGTCACGAGGTTGTCGAAGGTATGAAAATCCGTTATGCCCCCGACGTCAGCTCCCCCGGCGATATCGGGATAGCGCGAAAACTTTTCCCGTACCAGGGGCAGCAGCTGTTTCAGAAGATAACGGCGAAACACCGTGTTCCGCGGGGTATCGATGAGATTTCCCGCCGTGACAGTATCGCAGGGATCAGATATGGCGATGCCGCAGACGACGGCCGGGGACACGTTATCCCCCCCCCGAGATAGCTTAGGGTCTGATGGGCTCCCATGCTGAAGCCTGCCAGAACGATGGGCAGGTCAAAGCGCTCAGCCCAAGCGACGACGGCGGCGAGATCCCCTGTCTCGCCCATGTGGCTGAAGCGTCTTGCCCTGTTGATTTCACCGGAGGCGCCCCGGTGGTTCCAGGCAGCGCACAGCCCCCCTGTTCTTCTGAAGGCCCTGGCCATGCCGCGCACATACTTGCGCCGGGAATTTCCGCCGAGTCCGTGGGTCAGCACGGCCAGAAAACGGGGGCTTGCGGGAGACGGGTAAATATCGATATCAAGGAAATCGCCGTCCGGCGTGCTGATGCGTTCACGGCGCAGAAGGGAATCCCCTCCCTCCTGCCTGTCAGGGTAATCCACGCGCCTGAAAAGCGTGGGAAAAACAGTATTCAGCCGGCCATTTTGGAAAGGAAAAGGCGGCACATAGAGAGAGGATACAAGAGGCATGGAAGAGACTCCGCGTAAAGAGCAGACAGAAGGTAATCAGTCTGAAATGCATACCCCTTCAACAAAAAACAAGTCAAACGGAACGGAATTATCCGGCGCGCCGCGCTTCCCTTCTGCCGGAAGGCATGCTCCGGACAACAATGAAGGCCAGCCCCGGAGAGAGGACGCCGGAATAAGGCCCCGCAGGACCGGCAAACCGTTTTCCCGGGAGGAAGGGCAGTCCGGGCACGGCTCTTCCCGCGGAGGCAGATCCTACCCGCGTGAAGGCAGGAAAGATTTCTCCGGACGCGGTGAACACCGTTTCTCCCATGACGACAGGCCTTCCTACAACCGTGACCGCCGTCCCGGCAGACTGTACTACCGCGAAGACAGGGAGGACTTCTTCGGACGCAGAGAACACCGTTTCTCCCACGACGACAGACCGTCTTACCATCGTGAGCGCCGCCTTGATCGCTCCGGGGACGGGGCAGATCACGGCTCTTTCCGCGATGAGAGGCCATTTTCTGACAGTGAGCGTCATCCCGGAAGGCCGTATATGCGGGAAGACCGGGCAGACAACGCCTGGCGTGAAGAACGCCGCTTTCCACGGAATGACAGCACAGCCTCTGACAGCGGAAGCCGCCCGGGCAGACCGTACATGAGGGAAGACAGGGCAGACAGGGCCCCGCTCGGAGAACGCAGCTTCTCCCGCGGCGGCAGGCCTTCCTTCAGCCGTGACACAGCGCCGCGCAGTGACTCTTCCCGCGGCGAATACCGCGGGGACAGCCGCCCCGCCCCTTCGTCAGGCGATGATGGCCGGAGCGGGTACGGGCAGCGCAAGCCCTTCGCGAAGCGCTGGACTGTCGATGAGAAGGACGAGCAGGATTTTCTCCGCGGGAACCAGTTCGATGGCCGCGACGGGTACGATGTGATCATTCTGGGAGCCGGTGCCTCGGGCCTTTCCTGCGCCCTGCGCTGCACCGAGCTCGGACTCTCCGTGTGCGTCATCGACAGGGAACGCACGCCGGCGCGCAAGCTGGCCATCTGTGGTGGCGGACGCGCCAATTTCACCAACTCCTCTCTCACCCCGGACTGCTACCTCTGCGGAACGCCGGGTTTTGTGGATCCCGTGCTGGACGCCTTCAGTACCATGGGCATGACGCGTTTCATGGACAGCCTGGGACTGCCCTGGGAAAAACGCGAGGGCGGCCGCTACTTTCTGGCGACGTCCGCGCGCGATCTTGTGAGCGCCCTTATCCGCGGCTGCAAAAAGGGACGCTTTGCCCTGCGCACAGGCCTGAACGTGCCCGCCGACGGCGTCCGTGTTTCTGACGGAAGCGTGACGCTGACCGCGAAGGACGGCACTTCGGTAAAGGGCAGACACCTCGTGCTGGCCCTGGGCTCCCCGGCCTGCCCCGCCGTGGGCGCGACAGGTTTCGGCTACGCCCTCGCCCAGTCTCTCGGCCACCACGTCATCACGCCCGAAGCAGCCCTGACACCTTTTATCCTACCTGAAGATTCCGCTCTTTTCGGACTGCAGGGGGTGAGCCTGCCCGTGGAGCTGACTGTCGGAGAGGAAGCAAAGCGTACCTTCCGCGACGATCTTCTTTTTACCCACGAAGGCCTCTCCGGCCCGGCCGCGCTCAAGGCGTCGCTCTTCTGGTACAGGGATGAGCCGGTCACCATCGACTTCTTCGCCGGCCAGGATCCCGGCCCCATTTTCAGCGATGAACAGTGCGGCAGGGGCACGCCGCGATCTATCCTCTCAAAACACATGCCGCAGAGCCTCGTGGACAGCCTCGTGCCCGCGGAGCTCCTCGACCGCCGCTGCGCCGAAATAGCTAAAGCGGAACGTGAAGGTCTCCTGCAGAACCTGAGAAAGTACACCCTTGTTCCCGCGGGCACGGCCGGCCTCAGATTCGCGGAAGTCTGCCGCGGCGGCGTGGACACGTCCGAAGTGGTGCCCATGACCTTCTTCAGCCGCGTCGTGCCGGAGCTTTCCATTATCGGCGAACTCCTCGATGTCACCGGCCTCCTCGGCGGCTATAACCTGCACTGGGCTATCGCGTCGGGCCGCCTCGCGGCCATAGCCCTGCGCACGCGTCTCGGCTAGAAAAAACAGGCCAGGAAAAAAACAAAGCGCCGGGGAAGAGCGTTTTCCGCCCTGCCCCGGCGCTTTTTCAGTCTGTAAGCCTTTTATACTTCAAGCAAATATTTAATTTCCTTCTTTTTTCCGCCGCGGGAGATGCCGGGGCCTTCCATCGTGCTGACGCCGTTATTGCCGCGGCTGACCCTGACCTGAACGTCGATCTTTTCCTTCAGCTCCTCCACGTGGGAGATGATGCCGACGAGGCGGCTTCCCCCCTGCCGCAGGGCAGCGAGCGCGTTCAGGGCCGTTTCCATGGCCTCCGGATCCAGGGTGCCGAACCCTTCATCGAGGAACATGGTTTCGATATGCGAGCTTCCGTGCGAAAGCGAAGACAGGGCCAGAGCCAGGGAGAGGCTCACGAGGAAGGATTCGCCGCCCGAGAGATTGCGGGCGCTGCGCCGCTCGTTTTCCTGCCAGGAATCAATGACGTCAAAGTCGAGGTTTAAGTTTCCTCCTGTCTCCAGCGTGTAGCGGGGTGCGAGATTTTTCAGCTGGAGGTTGGCCTCCTGCGCCAGCGTGGCAAGAGTCAGGCTCTGGGCGAAGTTGCTGAATTTATCGCCTGACGAGGAACCGATGAGATTATTGAGATCATCCCAGCGTTTAAGCTCATCATCGGCTTCCGTGCTCTCCGCAATGAGCGCGTTTTTCTGCCCGTGGATCGCCGCGTCGCGGGCGAGATCCGCGCTAATCGTGCCGCGGCGCCCGAGCTTCTCCGCGAAGACGCGTTCAAGTTCCTGCAGCCGCGCTTCAAGTTCGGAGATGCTCCTGTCCGTGGCCCTGGAAGCGGCGAGGGTGTCGTATTTCTTCTTCGCGGCCTCCTCCAACGCTTTCTGACGATCCAGTTTCCGCTGCAGGGTCCGTTCCTGTTCCTCAAGCTTTTTGTGTTCGTCCCCGGGAAGCAGGTCACGGGCCCAGGCTGCTTCGTCCGCGTAGCCGGTCTCCCTGAGAGCCTGGCTGAACGCGGCCTGCGCTTCGTCCCGTGATGCCGTGAACGTGGCGAGCCCGTTCGCGAAGGCCTGCCGCGCGCGCCCGAGAGCTTCGCCGGCCGCCTTGACCGCGGATCCGGCGCCGGCCGCCTCTGTCTCCGCCGTTTTTCTCCTGCCTTCGGCGTCTGTCTTCTTCAGACTGAACGTGTGCCCGGTCTGCCGCGCCTGGTTCAGGAGCGACTGCGCCCTGTCCCGCTCCGCGGCCAGTTTCCGGATTTTCTCCAGGAATTTTTTTGCCTTTTCCGCTTCCGCCTGCCACTTTTTCGCAGCGCGGGCAAGGACGGCGGCGGCATCAGACGCGGACGCGCTTTCCGGAAGAATGACCTGGCACGATCCGGCGCGGGCGAGGCATTCGGCGCGCCCGTCGTCAAATCCGGCGTTCAGGCGGTCGAGTTCCTTTTTCCCTGTGGCGATATCGTGGCTGAGGGCCTCTATGAGCCTCTGGCTGCCCGCAATATCGCCGTCCAGGCGGGATGCCCGGTTTTGCAGTTCCCTGAGCTTCTTTTCCGCGACGCCCATGGCCTCCTTTCCAAGGTCCGGGAGCGGCGCGCCTTCGGCATAGGGATGAACAGTGGAGCCGCACAGGGGACAGGGCTGGCCGGCAGTGAGCCTGTGCCGCTCTGCCTCGAGATCGGAAACCCTGCGCGCGAGCAGGTAATTGTCCTTCAGAAGGTCGTATTCCTTCTGGCTGAAGGGGATGTCCTTTTCCCGGAGTTCACTGAGAACACGTTTGTCCTCCTCCGCTTTCTTCCCCGCTGCCCTGCGCTGCTCTTCTTTTTGCTCAATGCCGCTTTTCTGGGTGGCGATGGAGCCACATGTGACCTGAAGGGAGCGGATGGCGTTTAACGTGGACGAGGCGAGCGTGGCGAGGTCATCCCAGTATTCCGGACTTTTCCCGCCGAGCGCTGTATCAAGATTATTCTGCGCAAGGGTAAGGGCTTCATCCTTCTCCCTGACTGCCCTATCAGCTTCACCGGCCTGCCGGGTGGCATTTTCCTCATCGAGGACTGCTTTCCTGAAATTTTCCGAAGCCCGGGCGGCATCCTGTTTTCTGGCCCCGAGATCGGCGAGCGCCGTCTCAAGACTCCCGCAGAATCCGTCCAGACCTGCCTTCAGCTCCGCGCTGCCGCTTCGCTCACCTGCGGCGCGCATGGCCTGAATCATGGCTCCTGTCCGCTCCTCGCCGGATTGCGTGCCGCTTACGCCGGCTCCGTCCAGTTCTTTCAGAAGAGCCTGGGCGTCGTCGGCTATCCTGCGACGATTCTTCAGAACGGCGTACCCCTCACAGAGCCCCGCAGCTTTTCTGCTCCGCTCAAGCCTCTCCCTGGAGGGCTCAAATTTGCTGATCTCTGCTTCAAGAGCCTTTCCCCTGGCTTCGGCCTGCGCGCGTTCCCGTATGGCGCTGTCCATGCTGACGGCCCACTCACGCGCGCTCCGTACGGACTGCTGCTCTTTCTGATTCGCCGCGCAGTCAGCATCGATAGCCTTCTGCTCTGCTTCGAGCGCTGCCTTTTCCCCGTCGCTGAGCACCCGGCAGTCGGCGAGCCGCTGGCGTAAGAGCTCTGATTTTTTCGCGGCTTCGCCTCTCATTCTGAGGCAGCGCCTGGAAATGGCGGAGTAGAAGTCCGTACCCGTAATTTTTTCCAAGATGTGGGCGCGGTCAGCCGGCTGGGCGTTCAGAAAACGCGCAAACTGCCCCTGGGTCAGCATGACAGACCTCGTGAAACCGTCGAAGTCCATCCCCACAGCCTCAAGGACGGCTCTGCTCACTTCCCTGATTTTATCGATGGGCTTCCCCGGAGCGCCGGTCATGTCTTCGAATTCCCTGTACGGCGCCTGGAGCCTGCCATCCGCTTTGCCGCGGGCGCGGCGCTGGGACCAGAGGGCCCGGTATCTTTTTCCTCCGGCCGAGAAAATGACCTCGGAAAAACAGTTTACCTGCTGCCGGCTCATGATCTCGTTGCCGCCCGTGCTGATGCTGGAAAGCCTCGGCGTCTGGCCGTAAAGGGCGAGCGTGATGGCATCGAGAATGGTTGTCTTGCCCGCGCCCGTGGGGCCGGTGATGAGAAAGATGCCTTCGTCGGAAAGTTCCCTGTCCGTAAAGTCGATGACCCACTCCCCAGCGAGGCTGTTCAGGTTACGGAAACGCAGCTGCTCGATTTTCATGAATCTCCCCCTCAGTTCTCCGTCTCCGTGCCCTGCCGCCCTTCAGGGGCGCCTTCGGGATGTTCTTCGAGATCCCGCAGGACCTTCTGGTAGTACCCGCGCAGGGGGCCGCGTTCCTCTTCCCTGACGCCGCGGCTGTCGAGAAGCTTTTCGAAAACCTCGTCCGGAGTGAGGCTCGCGAGATCTTTCTCCCTTCCTTCAACCCCTTCGGAACCCTTCAGCGGGATGGCTTCCGTATGCAGAATAACGGGCCTGTCTTTCGGAGAGACACCCCGCTTTTCAGCCTCTTCCGCGATGACACGATCAAGATTTTCCCTGAGGGAGCGGCTCGTGCCCTCCGCGCACCGGATGTCGAGCCACATGCCGGTGTGTTCCCAGACATCCTTCCGGAGCATGCCGCGCAGATCCTCTGTGCCGCCCGAGAGACGCTTCAGCTCCCGGAAGCGCGGAACAGGGACAGGCTGCACCCCGCAGAATCCGTCCTCTCCGATATCCAGGATGACGACCTCTTTGCCGGCCGTTTCATCGAAACTCATGGGGATGGGAGAGCCGCAGTAGCGCACGTTTTCCATCACTTGCCCCCCCACCTTCAGCTTCTGCGGGGAATGAATGTGCCCGAGCGCCACGTAGGCGAAGCCCCCGGCAAAATTCTCCGTCGGGATTTTCCCGAGCGTGCCCACAAGGATGGGACTTTCTCCGTCACGGGCTGACGCTCCGCCCGCGAAAAGATGCCCCATGGCGATGAGAGGGAGTGCAGGATCCATTTTTCTGGCTGCTTCGCGCACGGCCGCGTAATGCGCGGCCACGCCTTTCGCTATGGCCGACTCCCTGTTTTCGGGATCGTCGCCCTCACGGCAGACGCGCACATCCCTGTCCCTGAGATAGGGCACGGCGCAGACAAGGGCCGTCGTTCTGCCGTTTCTGTCCCTGAGCGGAATCACTTCCTCCTCCACTCTTTCGGGCATGCAGCCGATGACGCGCACGCCGATCCCTTTCAGCACATCGGCCGGGGCGTTGAGCCTGGAGGGCGAATCGTGGTTGCCGCCCGTGATGATGGCCTGCCGGCAGCCAGCGGCGCCAAGGCCCGCCAGGAAGGAATAGTAAAGTCCGGCCGCTTCGTTGGGAGGCATGACCTTGTCAAAAATATCGCCCGCCACGAGCAGGGCGTCGATGTGTTCACTGACGATGAGATCCGTGAGCCAAGCGAGGAACGCTTTGTGTTCCAGGTATCTCGGGGCGTCGTAGAGGGCTGCGCCGAGGTGCCAGTCGGAAGTGTGCAGGAGCTTCATAATGACTCCAGGGAAAAGGGCGGCCTGTTTTTGGCAGGAAGACGCGGCCCGGAAACAGACTTGACATCCTCCCCCGCCTAAAGACGGGGGATTCCTATCGGTAGCGGCTCTAACG
>ERZ773138.1897-NODE-1897-length-17688-cov-49.887994_pt1 | contig 17688 bp, 15 predicted proteins | sample MGYA00511114_ERZ773138 | MGnify/ENA primary metagenome ERZ773138 (study PRJEB29015, sample SAMEA2737805) | human gut metagenome | biome: human gut; feature: human-associated habitat; material: faeces | place: China | collected 2012 ...
GGGCATTGAAAGTGCCGCCACTATGGAAAACCCGATGGGTTTACCACAGTGGCTTGGAAAACCTCTAACGAGGTTTACCACACTTCCAACACCCCTCCGCTCACCCCCCTTTTCCCCTCCGACTTTCTCCCTTTCAGAGAGAAAAAATATAGGTTGGGAGTACCCTTACAGGGGGCTTAGATTATCAATACAGCAATTCCCTATTTTCAGTTGTTATTATAGCCTGTCCGAAAGAGATTTTCAAGCCCTCCGGACAGGCTTCTTTTACAGCTCCATGCCGCCCATTCCTCGCTGGTGCTGCTGTTGCTCCTGCTGCTGTCCAATCTCCGGATCGGGCAGCAGCTCCCTCGCCTTTTCAAGCAGAGGACGCAGACGCTCCGGCAAGTGTTCTTCCAAGAAGTCCAGCATCCGACCGATGCCGTCCGTCAGACGCTCGGTGAAGCTGCGTTCCTCCTGCAGCTCGGATTGCAGATAATAGTTTTCATCGCGCAGCCTCCGGTTTTCCTGTTCAAGCCTCTGCTGCCGCTGCGCTTCTTCCAGCCGCTTCTTCATGGACGGCACCTGTGACCGCAGACGGGTGTTTTCCTCCGTCAGCTCCTGTACCTTGTGCCGATCCGTCACGCTGCGCAGTGCCATTTTCTTTAGCTGCTCGACCTGATCCACCGTCACGCCCTTTACTGCCCCTGTGAGCGTCTTTTCCGGCTGAATATCATGCAGGGGTGCATTTACCCTGTCAGCCTCCTTTAAGAGCCGCACAGTGCCTTTCAGAGCGTCCCGCTGCCGTTCCAGCTCAGCAACCTCCCGCTCTACTGCCGCTGTCTGCTGCTGCACCGCTTCCAGCCTCGCAGCCGCTTCCTTGAACTGCGGCAAGTCCATGTGCGGTCTGTTCGTGCCGAGAGAGATAATTTCAAAATCGTGCCGCTGGGCGATCTCCGTCAGAGCTTCTTTCTCCCGTTCCATCCACGCCGCCCATTCGGTCTGCTTTCTGCCGACACCGACAAACCCCTGCTGCTTCAATGCCTGTTTCATAGATACCCTTGTAGAAAGTCCTCTTGACTGCTCCGTTGCCACAGGGATAAAATCGACATGGAGATGGGGCGTTGCCTCGTCCATGTGCAGCACCATATTGAACACCCGCAGATGGGGGTTGCGTTCTGCAAAAGACTCCGCAAAATCTTTCAGAGCTGCCGCCGCCCGTTCTCCGTCCGGCGTACCGCACCCACAGTCGCTCATGTTGCCGATCTGGAAGATCGCTTCATGGAACAGCTTTTCCTGTTTACTCTGCCGGATATGCTCATAGTAGTCCGGTATCTTATCTCTCGTTTTGGTTTTCTTTGCGTTGTAGGCTGCGAGAGCTTCATCAAAGACCATATGATAGACCTGCTTCAGATCCTCGTTGCAGAAAACAATGTTCTGCTCCGTCCGGCTCCGGTCTACATTCGCCGCTGAGAAGCTGCGGTTGTTGTGCCGGATGCTCCCTGCACCTGTCATACCCGAAATCGTAACTCCCATAAAATCGCCCCCTTTCCGCTTATTCTTCCGTCCTCTATTTTATCATAAATTTCCGCTAAAAACAACCTCTTTGTTACTTTCTGGTGAGAAAGTAACGCAAAAGCACTTTCACACCGCCTCCCCTTTGGGGCTGGCAGTATGAAAGTGCTTTGCGCCCTGCCGGGGGCTAAAAGAGCCGGCCTCACAACCATCTCTAAGAACTTCTTCTGTCACTCTACTTCTTCTGGTGCAAGAGGATAACCGCATAATTCTTCTTCCTGTGCAGGAACTTCTGCGTCCTCTGTTTTTACAGGGCCGGTTTCTTCAATCAAATCCGACGGGACAAAACTTACAGCCAACTGCTGTTCTTCCGGCAAGCTATTATACCAATCCAGCCATTCAAGCGTTTCTTTGGAAAGGTCCTCCGCATCCACCATCCGATCACCATATCGGACTTTACTTCCGTCTCCTTCTCTTTGCTCAAAAACGATCCATTTCTCGTTCATAAAAATCTCTATGGTATTGTCTGCCCCGTATTGATATTCAAAGCCTGTCCCAAAATTAGATTGGTTATCCTTTGTCGGTATCTCAGAGCCATCAACCGTTGAAGTAATTTCCCCGTCCATTACCCCGCAACGACCACTTATGGTGCTTTCTTTCCCCGTATCATAGTAGAGTTTTCCATCCACCATTACCATAGGGATTTTATCCCATTCATGCGTTTCTTCAAGCGGCGGATCAGAGGGATTTTCTGACTGCCCCGGCAGCTCACTCTCACTTACAGGAACAATCTCATATTGATAGCTATCCCAACGACCTCCAATATCGGCTGATGTAAAATAATCCAGTTTCTCCGCCGGAAATTTCAGTCTGCCTGACTTTACAGCTTCCGCACAGTAGATGATTTCATAACTTGTATCGTCTGAGAGATTGAACCTAAAACTCGTTATGGTCTCCCCGACAACAGGCTCCGTTTTCTTATCGCTTACCTCCAGTCCCGAAAACAGAGAATAAAGATCAGCTATGTCTTCGCTTTCTGTGATAACTTGCTTTTCGGCGGAGTATGGCTCAGCATTGCGATACATCTCAATGTTATTTACATCAGCAACATCAAAGGGCATAGAAATAGTTTCTTTTTTTTCACAACCAGTGAATACCAAAACCATAGCCGCCACCAAAACAAGAACAATCTTTTTCACTGTATCACACCGCCTTTCTTACTTGTACTGACGAAAAAAATATACTTTTGTTTCCTATCTGCCACCAAAAACTTTTGAAAACCAGCTTTTTTTCTGCTCCACCGTCTGCCCCTGTTGATTTGGATCATCTTCACCATCAGTAAGCTGCTGCCGAATTGTTCCGGCATGAAGTGCCTGGGCGGCCTGGGCAGTCTGCTGTGCCACCACCAGCGCAGAGCTGACCTCTGCCAGCCTTGCATTCAATTCTTCAATCTGCTTGTCCTTTACAGAAAGCTGCCCTTGTAGCGTGTCAATGGTGGCCTGTAAAATTGCTACCACACCAGCCTCTTGCGACTGCTCCGGCACCGCTCCAATGGAGCGCTCCGTATGCGTATCCGTATGCGATCCATTGGGGCAGCCATCTCTCAAAAAGTCTTGTTTTATCAGGGTTTCAGCCTGCTCCGATAGATACAAGACCCCCTGTACCGTATGCGCATACGGAGCGCAAACCGTATGCAGCTTACCCTTGTACCGCTTATAAACCGCCTGCTTTGATACGCCTATCTCGTCGGCTATCTGCTTTATCGTTTTTGCCACGCCATCACCACACTTTCAGCCGGCTCACATTTCAAAACAAATCGCTGTGAGATCCCGTCCTTATCAATTTCAAAACTAAGGTCTGCCGTAAAACCTTATAGACCAGCAACCAATCCGGCTCGATATGGCATTCTCTCATGTCCTTATAATTTCTGGAGTTCGTAAGCGCATGATCACGATATGCCTCTGGCAGCGGTTTCTCATTGCAGAGCAAAGCAATTACTTCTTCCAGCTTCTTTGAGTCGCAGCCTCTCTTGATTGCAAGCTTATAATCTCGTTTGAACTGCCCCGTAAATTCTGGCTTAAGCATTAAGCGCCCTCATCAAATCGGCAACGCTATCAAACGGGCCATACATATCCTCTCCCTTTTCAGCCGCTTCCATTGCAGCATAGGTAACAGCATTCGGCTCGTCAACCTTAACCTCAAAGGGAAGGCCATGACACCTAAGTGCCTGGCGATAAAAAATTCCCGTTGCCGTACTCAAATCCATTCCAAGAGACTTAAAGAGAGCTGCCGCCTGCGCTTTCAGCTCCGGCTCCATTCTCAGCGTCATATTTCCTTTAGCCATACATATAGCACTCCTTTCTTCGTCATTCTTAGCTTGCACCATTAGTATATTCAATATCCAGTCTATTTGCAAGTGCATTGCAAATATTTTATGGAACATTTCTGTGAACACAATTTTTCTATATAGTCACGCCGCAGCGTGCGCATTTAGGGGTTGAAAAAGCCTTAATTTATGCGGTTTCCCGGCCTCAAAAACAGAGGGGGCAGTATCTTTACCCTCACACCCTCAAAAACGGCGTAGAGGCCATTCTGGGGCGTTTACGGCCCCTTTCGCAAATCCTCCTGTATCAGATCGCTCAACGCCTGTGACGGGCGTATTTTAACCGTCAGACCGCTATCCTCATACCGCACCGTTGGAGGATTATCCCACCACTTATAAACTGTGTTCTTAGATAATCCTGTTCCTGCAATACACTCTTTCGGTCTACCATCCGGGTTCTGCTGCCTCCAGTCATATACTCGCTGCTGCGCTGAAGGCCGTCCATTTCCCCTTCTCCAATTCGGATTGGTAACTTTTTGAATAGCCCGCATAACCTCCATATGCTGTTCCTGTGTTCTTCCGTTTCTCTTACTTCTCTCAATACGGACATTGGTCAGCTTCTCAATATCGGCAATCGTGAAATTATAATACTCCTTGTCATATGCCTCCAGCGCACTCCGTATATCCTCCTCAGTCAATGCGTTCTCATGCTTCACCATCTGCAAGTCCTCAAACGCTGTCCGCATATCCTGCCGGAGCTGCTGCTTCGGTACATCGCATTTATAGGCATAGATGGCAAGGCACATCAGATAGAAATACCGATGGCCGCCCTCGATGCTGCCGATCTGCCTCAGCCACCAATGGTAAAGGGCATACGGATCATCGCCGTGTACCTTTCCGGCTATATCCCACTTCTTTTTTCTCTTATTGCCCTCTATCACCACACGCTGATACCATTCCGGGTATGCCTCCTTCGCCTGCGCCCTCGTCATTCTGGACGGATGAAACGGCTTATTTATATCCACCCGGTTCTCCGGCTTGATTGCGTAAGCGTTCAGATAATCCAGCGTCACACGCTCCCCTGTGCGGAAGGCCACCAACTCCGTACCGTACTTGGCGTTGATGCTCCCCACCATGCGGAAACCCTGATTGATGGACTGGTACTGGATCGCCTTTAGCTGTGATGTTCCCTTGTACTCCCAGATGCGGAATGTGAGGTCATATTTGAGGCTCTTAAGCTGGACTTTGATATTGGGGTATAGATCTATCGGCCCCTTGAACACATAGTACAGGTGCAGACCGTTCCCGGACAACACAAGGAAGGTCGGCATAGGCAGCCGCCGAACACGCTTCGGATCTCCGTCAAAGCGGAGAAAGAGATTGCGCAGCTCCCCAATACCTACCCCGTCCAAATCAAAGATAAGGGCATTCATCCGCTGTGCGTGCTCCAGCCGGTTCTTATTCCGGCGATAGACAAGACCGCTGCACAGTGTCAAGGGATTTTGCTCCACAAACTCCGTATAGTCCTGCTCCCATGTATCGTGATACATCTTCCGTCGATGAAGCCGCTCATCTTCTCCCTGATAGAGATACACAGCACTCGGATGAGAAAAATCATCGTACTTGACCCCGTACAGCTCGTTGTCAGGAAACAGCTCCCGGTAAAAGTCATATCCACCCACCTGCTCAAACTGAGCCGACAGGTACTCATAGCATCCTCTGTAATTTTCGGTCATGTAAAGCCACCTCCAAAAGAAAAAGAAGCAAAAAGAAAAATCGCTGCGGCGGGAAGGGGGAAAAGGGGGAGCCAAAGAGCGGCCTCCCGCTGGTCGGCCTTAAAGAGAAAGTCACCTCCCCCTTTTCCCCCTTGTTCCGGCCATGGAAATGATGGAAAACCCTAACGGGTTTACCACATTCCCACAGCCTCCACTCACCCCCTTTTTCCCCTCCGACTTTCTCCCTTCCTGAGAGAATATTTTTGGGTTTTTAGGGATACGATATAAGGGGCCCCTACCCCTTACAGGTCGCTTAGATTATCAAAACTTTTTTTGGGAAATTTCTAATGCCATTATACCGTGCCGGACTTGCGTTTGCAAGCCCGGCTTTTACCGGCTCATTCCGCCCATGCTCATACCTCTGTCACGCCTGTGCTCCTGCTTGGGCTCCGGCAGGATGTGCGCCCTTGCCCTCTGCACATATGGCCGAAACTGCTCCGGCAGCTTCTCTTCCAGGAAGGCCAGCGCAGCCTCCACTCGCTGCATCAGTCTCGCCATGAGATCCTTCTGACGGTTCAGCTCGTACTCCAGCGCCATGTTCTCGTCCTTCAGGTCAGACAGCTCCTGCGCCTCCTTCAGCCGCTTCTGTATGGATGGCCGGAGCTGCCGCTCCAGCGAAGTGATCTGCGCCTTCTGAAGCTCTATGGTATTGACCTGCTGCTTGACCGTCTGCTCGGCCTCTGCGCCCCGTACCGCCAATGCCTTTAGCTGTTTAACCTCTTTCAAGGTAACGCCCTTGATATTGCCCATCATCGTTTCTTCCGGCTTTATCCTCTCCAGATCCAGCGATACCTTTTTCGCCGCCTTTAACTCCTTGACCGTTCCTTGCAGCGTTTCCTTTTCTGCCTGCAGCTCCGACACTTCCGCCCTCGCTGCTTCTATCTCCTGCCTTGCGGTCTCCAGCTCCCTCGCTGCATCCTTGTACTCCGGCAGCGACATATGCGGTCTGCCTCCGTCGCCGTGGATCACTTCAAAGCTGTGCTGCTGGGCGATCTGTTCCAGCACCAGCTTCTCACTATTTACCCATGCATTCCATTCAGTCTGCCGTTTTGACTGGCCTGTAAAGCCCTGCTGCGCCAACGCCTGTTTCAGCGATACTCTTTTCGTAAGCCCTCGCTTCTGCTCTGTTGCCACAGGTACGAAGTCTATATGGATGTGGGGCGTGGCCTCGTCCATATGAATGACCGAGTTGAACACCCGCAGGTGCGGGTTCCGTTCCTGAAACGCCTCGGCAAACTCTTTGAGAGCTGCCGCAGCCCGTTCGCCCTCCGGCGTCTCGCAGCCGCAGTTGTCCTTGTTGCCGATCTGGAAGATGACCTCATGGAAAAGCCGCTCCTGCTTGCTCTTTTCAATGTGCCGATAGTAGTCCGGGATCTTATCTCTGGTCTTTGTTTTCTTTGCGTTGTACTCCGCAAGGGCTTCATCGAAAAGCTCATGGTAGACCTGTTTCAGATTTTCCCTGCGCAGCGTAATGTTCTGCTCGGTTCTGGCCGGATCTACATTCTCGGTAATGAACTTACGGTTATTATGCCCCATGCTGCCGGTTCCCATCATGCCGGATATTTTGACTGCCATACTCGCACCTCCCGTCCCGTTTATTATACCATAGTCTTCCGCTGAAGTCACCTCTTTGTTACTTTCTCTGTGAGAAAGTAACGCAAAAGCACTTTCACACCGCCGCCCCTTCGGGGCTGGCAGTATGAAAGTGCTTTTGCGCGCTCCCGCGGGGGATCGCCGGAGCTGCCGGCCGCTGCGGTTTCCCGCCGCTCCCGGCCGGCTCCCCAGGGGGCAGTGGTTGCTTCCTCGCAAGTGTGGTGTCTTCGGATTTGCTTGTCGTTCTCTCATTCCAAAGGATCAGCAGGAGCGTTCTTACATTGGTTAACCACCACATCGCCAGAGATTTCGCCTCCAGAAACATAGGCTTCAATCACAACTTTATATGTGCCAAAACCAGCGGTAGGACTATAATAAACTTCGCTATTCACATCGTTGGCATCTACACACATCATCGTCACATAATTTCTGCTACTCTCGTCAGTTCGATATAGATATACCCTAACATTCTGATCTGTTTTATTTTTGTGCTGGAAACAGATATAGTTCCCATTCGATGAAGTGGGAGTGAACTCAACAGACGACCAACCACCTCTGCGGGAGCTTGCCGTATCATCGAACAAATTGACCTTAACCTGATCTACCAACCCATCGTTATCATAGTAAACAATGATCTCCGTACCATCTTCCAGGACAAACACATCACCCCAAAAGCCGCTAAGTGTTCTTTGCGGCAATCCAAATTTTATATGAACATCATCTTCTGAATAGGTATGGTCTAAATCCAAAAACTCAGATATGAGTTGTCCCTCATTATTCGTTACCAAAGAAGGGTCTTCTTCAATATCCTCAGTTTCACCAGTTGGAGCAGTATTAGGTTCTTCATCATTATACTCCAAGTCAAAAACTTTCCCTTCCTCGGAACTTGTAAGTATATACTCAGTATCATCCATGATTATCTTACCCGCTTCTAACGAGTAAAAAGAGATACTTTCCCCTTCATTGAAATCTATAATTATTCTTGAACTCCATCCATCACCGCCTCTTACCGATTGCGTTTCTGTATATCTAAATGCATTCAAATAATCAGCAATTTCCGTTATTTCATCCCGATTGGAAACTATTGTTTTTTTCCCGGTATTTCCATTTTGAAATGTAACAGCGCTTATTTCATTTGCATCCAAAGAGAAAACCGGCGTACCTTCTCCTGTATCAAACTCTGTTTCTTGGCATCCAGTAAGGCAAATAGAAATCGTTAATATACATGCCAAAACAAAAGCTATTTTTTTCATTGTAGCACCACCTTTCTTGCTTATATTGACGGAATAACTATATCTTTGTTCCTTATCTATTCTCAAAAAATTTTCTAAACCAGCTCCGCTTTCCTCCCGGCTCCGGCTCCCGGCCCTGCTGATCCGCTCCGCTCTCCCCGGAAAGAAGCTGCTGCTTCATTGTTCCCGCGTGGAGTGCCTGGGCCGCTACCGCTGTCTGCTGGGCGGCAAGCAACGCCGAACTGACCTCCGCCAGCCTTGCGTTCAGTTCTTCGATCTGCTGATCCTTCACGGAGAGCTGCCCCTGCAGCGTGTCAATGGTGGCCTGTAAGACCGCCACGACGCCAGCTTCTTGTGACTGCTCCTGTACTGCTCCAATGGAGCGCTCCGTATGCGCTCCATTGGAGCAGTCATTTTGCAAAAAGTCTTGTTTTATCAGGGTTTCAGCCTGCTCCGATAGATACAAGACCCCCTGTACCGTATGCGCATACGGAGCGCAAACCGTATGCAGCTTACCCTTGTACCGCTTATAAACCGCCTGCTTTGATACGCCTATCTCGTCGGCTATCTGCTTTATCGTTTTTGCCACGCCATCACCACACTTTCAGCCGGCTCACATTTCAAAACAAATCGCTGTGAGATCCCGTCCTTATCAATTTCAAAACTAAGGTCTGCCGTAAAACCTTATAGACCAGCAACCAATCCGGCTCGATATGGCATTCTCTCATGTCCTTATAATTTCTGGAGTTCGTAAGCGCATGATCACGATATGCCTCTGGCAGCGGTTTCTCATTGCAGAGCAAAGCAATTACTTCTTCCAGCTTCTTTGAGTCGCAGCCTCTCTTGATTGCAAGCTTATAATCTCGTTTGAACTGCCCCGTAAATTCTGGCTTAAGCATTAAGCGCCCTCATCAAATCGGCAACGCTATCAAACGGGCCATACATATCCTCTCCCTTTTCAGCCGCTTCCATTGCAGCATAGGTAACAGCATTCGGCTCGTCAACCTTAACCTCAAAGGGAAGGCCATGACACCTAAGTGCCTGGCGATAAAAAATTCCCGTTGCCGTACTCAAATCCATTCCAAGAGACTTAAAGAGAGCTGCCGCCTGCGCTTTCAGCTCCGGCTCCATTCTCAGCGTCATATTTCCTTTAGCCATACATATAGCACTCCTTTCTTCGTCATTCTTAGCTTGCACCATTAGTATATTCAATATCCAGTCTATTTGCAAGTGCATTGCAAATATTTTATGGAACATTTCTGTGAACACAATTTTTCTATATAGTCACGCCGCAGCGTGCGCATTTAGGGGTTGAAAAAGCCTTAATTTATGCGGTTTCCCGGCCTCAAAAACAGAGGGGGCAGTATCTTTACCCTCACACCCTCAAAAACGGCGTAGAGGCCATTCTGGGGCGTTTACGGCCCCTTTCGCAAATCCTCCTGTATCAGATCGCTCAACGCCTGTGACGGGCGTATTTTAACCGTCAGACCGCTATCCTCATACCGCACCGTTGGAGGATTATCCCACCACTTATAAACTGTGTTCTTAGATAATCCTGTTCCTGCAATACACTCTTTCGGTCTACCATCCGGGTTCTGCTGCCTCCAGTCATATACTCGCTGCTGCGCTGAAGGCCGTCCATTTCCCCTTCTCCAATTCGGATTGGTAACTTTTTGAATAGCCCGCATAACCTCCATATGCTGTTCCTGTGTTCTTCCGTTTCTCTTACTTCTCTCAATACGGACATTGGTCAGCTTCTCAATATCGGCAATCGTGAAATTATAATACTCCTTGTCATATGCCTCCAGCGCACTCCGTATATCCTCCTCAGTCAATGCGTTCTCATGCTTCACCATCTGCAAGTCCTCAAACGCTGTCCGCATATCCTGCCGGAGCTGCTGCTTCGGTACATCGCATTTATAGGCATAGATGGCAAGGCACATCAGATAGAAATACCGATGGCCGCCCTCGATGCTGCCGATCTGCCTCAGCCACCAATGGTAAAGGGCATACGGATCATCGCCGTGTACCTTTCCGGCTATATCCCACTTCTTTTTTCTCTTATTGCCCTCTATCACCACACGCTGATACCATTCCGGGTATGCCTCCTTCGCCTGCGCCCTCGTCATTCTGGACGGATGAAACGGCTTATTTATATCCACCCGGTTCTCCGGCTTGATTGCGTAAGCGTTCAGATAATCCAGCGTCACACGCTCCCCTGTGCGGAAGGCCACCAACTCCGTACCGTACTTGGCGTTGATGCTCCCCACCATGCGGAAACCCTGATTGATGGACTGGTACTGGATCGCCTTTAGCTGTGATGTTCCCTTGTACTCCCAGATGCGGAATGTGAGGTCATATTTGAGGCTCTTAAGCTGGACTTTGATATTGGGGTATAGATCTATCGGCCCCTTGAACACATAGTACAGGTGCAGACCGTTCCCGGACAACACAAGGAAGGTCGGCATAGGCAGCCGCCGAACACGCTTCGGATCTCCGTCAAAGCGGAGAAAGAGATTGCGCAGCTCCCCAATACCTACCCCGTCCAAATCAAAGATAAGGGCATTCATCCGCTGTGCGTGCTCCAGCCGGTTCTTATTCCGGCGATAGACAAGACCGCTGCACAGTGTCAAGGGATTTTGCTCCACAAACTCCGTATAGTCCTGCTCCCATGTATCGTGATACATCTTCCGTCGATGAAGCCGCTCATCTTCTCCCTGATAGAGATACACAGCACTCGGATGAGAAAAATCATCGTACTTGACCCCGTACAGCTCGTTGTCAGGAAACAGCTCCCGGTAAAAGTCATATCCACCCACCTGCTCAAACTGAGCCGACAGGTACTCATAGCATCCTCTGTAATTTTCGGTCATGTAAAGCCACCTCCAAAAGAAAAAGAAGCAAAAAGAAAAATCGCTGCGGCGGGAAGGGGGAAAAGGGGGAGCCAAAGAGCGGCCTCCCGCTGGTCGGCCTTAAAGAGAAAGTCACCTCCCCCTTTTCCCCCTTGTTCCGGCCATGGAAATGATGGAAAACCCTAACGGGTTTACCACATTCCCACAGCCTCCACTCACCCCCTTTTTCCCCTCCGACTTTCTCCCTTCCTGAGAGAATATTTTTGGGTTTTTAGGGATACGATATAAGGGGCCCCTACCCCTTACAGGTCGCTTAGATTATCAAAACTTTTTTTGGGAAATTTCTAATGCCATTATACCGTGCCGGACTTGCGTTTGCAAGCCCGGCTTTTACCGGCTCATTCCGCCCATGCTCATACCTCTGTCACGCCTGTGCTCCTGCTTGGGCTCCGGCAGGATGTGCGCCCTTGCCCTCTGCACATATGGCCGAAACTGCTCCGGCAGCTTCTCTTCCAGGAAGGCCAGCGCAGCCTCCACTCGCTGCATCAGTCTCGCCATGAGATCCTTCTGACGGTTCAGCTCGTACTCCAGCGCCATGTTCTCGTCCTTCAGGTCAGACAGCTCCTGCGCCTCCTTCAGCCGCTTCTGTATGGATGGCCGGAGCTGCCGCTCCAGCGAAGTGATCTGCGCCTTCTGAAGCTCTATGGTATTGACCTGCTGCTTGACCGTCTGCTCGGCCTCTGCGCCCCGTACCGCCAATGCCTTTAGCTGTTTAACCTCTTTCAAGGTAACGCCCTTGATATTGCCCATCATCGTTTCTTCCGGCTTTATCCTCTCCAGATCCAGCGATACCTTTTTCGCCGCCTTTAACTCCTTGACCGTTCCTTGCAGCGTTTCCTTTTCTGCCTGCAGCTCCGACACTTCCGCCCTCGCTGCTTCTATCTCCTGCCTTGCGGTCTCCAGCTCCCTCGCTGCATCCTTGTACTCCGGCAGCGACATATGCGGTCTGCCTCCGTCGCCGTGGATCACTTCAAAGCTGTGCTGCTGGGCGATCTGTTCCAGCACCAGCTTCTCACTATTTACCCATGCATTCCATTCAGTCTGCCGTTTTGACTGGCCTGTAAAGCCCTGCTGCGCCAACGCCTGTTTCAGCGATACTCTTTTCGTAAGCCCTCGCTTCTGCTCTGTTGCCACAGGTACGAAGTCTATATGGATGTGGGGCGTGGCCTCGTCCATATGAATGACCGAGTTGAACACCCGCAGGTGCGGGTTCCGTTCCTGAAACGCCTCGGCAAACTCTTTGAGAGCTGCCGCAGCCCGTTCGCCCTCCGGCGTCTCGCAGCCGCAGTTGTCCTTGTTGCCGATCTGGAAGATGACCTCATGGAAAAGCCGCTCCTGCTTGCTCTTTTCAATGTGCCGATAGTAGTCCGGGATCTTATCTCTGGTCTTTGTTTTCTTTGCGTTGTACTCCGCAAGGGCTTCATCGAAAAGCTCATGGTAGACCTGTTTCAGATTTTCCCTGCGCAGCGTAATGTTCTGCTCGGTTCTGGCCGGATCTACATTCTCGGTAATGAACTTACGGTTATTATGCCCCATGCTGCCGGTTCCCATCATGCCGGATATTTTGACTGCCATACTCGCACCTCCCGTCCCGTTTATTATACCATAGTCTTCCGCTGAAGTCACCTCTTTGTTACTTTCTCTGTGAGAAAGTAACGCAAAAGCACTTTCACACCGCCGCCCCTTCGGGGCTGGCAGTATGAAAGTGCTTTTGCGCGCTCCCGCGGGGATTGCCTGGGGCGGCTGAGGACAGCAATAGCCGCATCAGTCGCCCCAGAACAGGGCATCAGCCCCGCCGCCTACGGGCACTCACCCAGAGGTCATCAATTCACTGCTGGGCCTTACTTTTTAATCCTATCGCGTCACTTAAATATCAAGTTCATGTTGAGTAGATGCTACACGGCAGGATGTCAGGCCCTTCATATTTGCAGAGCCACAAGTGAAGTTAGCATAGTAAGCATCCGCAGGCCACGAATTCGTACTATATACACTTGTTGACGTTCCAGCCTTAATCGTTACATCAGACCCGGACACAAGAGTACCAGTATCGGAACCTCTCGTTATAGTAAACTGAATATCACCTTTGCCCTGATTGCTAATCCATACCTTCGCATAGGGATAAGAAGATGTTACCTCAAATTTCTTACTCATCTCAGTCCCGGACAAGGAAACATTCGTCCAACGTGTGGTGCTTGCATACGGAACCGGCTGGGATGCAAGCTCTTCCATTTCTTCCGGGTCAATGATTTCAAACACGAGATCCCCGACAACTATAATATCTCCAGGCTCTCCTTCAATGACAACCTCATGAGCCCCACTTGCCGTAGAACCAGAGACACTATTCGCCGCCTGGGGGACCTCCCCTTCTGCTGCCGCTGCCACTGACACACTCATCAAGGCCATACACATGGCACACACGAGACCAATACTTGTAAGTTTCTTCATCATAATCATCTTCCTTTCTTAATCTGTTCGTCTGCCTACTTCCTACTTACCACCATAATTATATCACTTTTCCTATATTTATCAAGAATTTCTTTTACAGGAACAATCCGTGAAACAGCCGCCTGAGCCATCCTTGCCTTTCTACTGGCCCCTCGCCTTGTTCCTCTATCTCGTCCCTGTTAGTGAGGAACTGCTGCTGGATCATTCCCGCATGGAGAGCCTGAGCCGCTGCCGCCGTCTTCTGGGCAGCAAGCAGGGCCTCGGTCAATTTTTCAATCTGTTGGTCTTTCACTTCAAGCTGCTCTTGCAGCGTGTCAATGGTAGCCTGTAAGACTGAAACAACATCAGCCTCTTTGAGCTGCTCCGACACCGCTCCAATGGGGCGCTCCGTATGCGCTCCATTGGAGCGGTCAGCTTTCAAAAAGTCTTGTTTTATCAGCGTTTCAGCCTGCTCCGATAGATACAAGACCCCCTGCTCCGTATGCGCATACGGAGCGCAAACCGTATGCAGCTTGCCTTTGTATCGCTTATAGACCGCCTGCTTTGATACCCCTATCTCGTCGGCTATCTGCCGGATTGTTTTCATACCTTTACGAACAAGCCGATAGGGCACACACCCTCAAATCCAGGCGTCGATATGTACCAGCAGCCGGGGCCGGTCGGCTCCCAGGACACCTCCAGGGTAATATCATGCCACCCATCTGGAAACAAGGCTGTAAAACCCTGTCCAGCGTGTACACCGTCCCCCTCCAGGAGTAGACGGGGGTGCGGATCATCGTCTTCTGGATTGGGGAGCTGCAGCTGTGCGATCCTCTCTTTACCCCAGCTCATAACCGGCCCTTCCTTTCTCAATCGTCATAGTGGCCCAAGCAGGAGATAATATAGACAATCTCTCCTTGCTCATAGTAAACAATGCGATTGGTTTCATCAATGCGGCGGCTCCACCAGCCGCTCAGGTTCTCCCGCAGCGGCTCCGGCTTGCCGATCCCCTGGTAGGGGCTTCTCAGAATATCCTTTATCAGCGCGTTGATCCGTTTCAGCGTCTTTTTATCCTGTGTCTGCCAATACAAATAGTCACTCCACGCCCGATCCTCCCACAACAGCTTCATCAGTCCACCTCAATCAGGTCATGCTCGGCAAAGTGAGCCTTACCATCCTTCACATCCTGCATAACGCTTTCCAGGTAGCGGAGGTTCCTTTCCGAGTAGAACGGATCAGCCGAAATCTCAAACGGAATACGGTACTCCCTGCCGACCTTTTTTGCAAACATCGTAAACGCGGCGCTCATGGAAAGGCCCATCTCGGCACAGGCTCGTTCCATCCTTTTTTTCACATCTTCATCCAACTTAAAATTCACATTGACCGTGTGTGCCATATCCAACACTCCTTTCCTACTCATATTATATGCAAAAACAAAGAAAAATACAAGTATTTTTCTTTGCCATTCTGCAAATGCGTCACACCGATATGTAGACATTTACAGGTGGTAAAACCCTTGATTTACAAGGCTTTCCGGGCGCAATAGAGTGGGGGTGGTATGTTTTACCCTCAAACCGCCGGAAAAGCCCTCCTTGGCCGTTCCAGAGCCGGAAACCACCCCTAATCCTCACCCTGGCCTAATGCCTCCACCAGCAGATCACTCAACGCCTGTGACGGCCGTACCCGTGCCACCATGTGTCCGTCCTCCTGCCTCACCGCAGGCGGCTCGCTGTCCCACCATTTTCGGATCGTCTTAGGATCAAGGCCAGTATCTCGATGACAGTCCGCTTTGCGACCGGCTGGATGCTGCTGCCGCCATTCATAGACCTTCTTTTGAGCCTTTGGTCGCCCGTCCTTATTTCTCCATTTCCCATCCGGGTCATCAAACGCTTGTACAACCCTCGCTCTACCTAAATGCTCTGCCTGTTTACGCCAATTTCTCTTGTTAACCGGCATAGTCATCCCAGAGAGCTTGGAAATGTCGTCTCTCGGAAAGGTTACATAGTCCTCGTTGAACATCTCCAGAGCGCACACAATATCGTCCTTTGTGAAGCGGTTGATGTCCTCCTCACTCATATCATCGTAAGGCTTGAGCAGGTCAAAAGCGTCTCGGCGCAGCTCCGCTTCGTCTATGTTACATTTCTTAGCATAGATGGCTAAGGTCATAATGCCATAAAAACGGTGTCCTACCTTGATTTCATCTGCAATGCGGTGCAGCCACCAGTCATAAAGATCCCGCTTCACCGTCCAGCGCCCCCGGCGCTCCTTCTTCACCACCCGGCGATCATACCAGTCCGGATACTTCTCTTTTGCCTCGGCCAGAGACAGGCGGCTCTTTCGCATGAGTGCCTGTATGCGCTGCTGCTCTCCATTGCTGTCCGGGATATAGTCCAGCAGCTTCTCCAGCGCCACCGCACCGCCATAACGATAAGCCACCACAGGATAGTCCTTCCCCAGCTTAGAGCTGGTGCCAACCACACGGAATCCCTGTAAAATACCCTGCATTTGCGGCTCCTTGATGGACGAAGTAAACCTGTTCCAGATCTGCCGGGTAAGAGCGTATTTCAGTTCCTTCAAAATCTTCTGATTCTGCGGGTACATAGGAATCGGCTCCGTCAGCACATAATACAGATGCAGGCCGGTTCCGCTGTTTACCACGAAGGTAGCCCTGGGAATAATGTCCTTGTTCATCTGATGCAGCGTATCCCGGAGCTGCGGCATCCCTACACCGTCAAGGTCAAAGACCATCGCATAGAGATACCTGGCATTCTGCCCACGGCGCTGCCGTCCAAAATATGAGATAGGGGACATGATTGTAAAATCTGTGCCCTGGATCTCACTCAGTTCCTCCAGCTCGTCCGTAATCAAATGCCGTCGAGCTTTCCCATCTCCCTCAATTTCCAACGCTACACCATTTTCCCGGCTGTCCTGCTTTTTTGGAACAGTCAGCGCAATAGCGTTTCCCTTGGCATCTTCATAATGCCCTTTCCTCTCAAATGATCCTTCCGGGAAGATCTCTCGATAAAACTCATACGGCTCCACCGGCTCCAGATACTGCCGGAGGTGGGCATTCTTCTCCCGATAAAGTGCCTGCTGCCGCTCCAAAGCAGTCTGCTGATCCATAGCCATAAAAATACCTCCAATCCAGAAAAGAAAAAAGAAGCAAAAAAGAAAATCCGCTGCGGCGGGGAATCGCCTGCGGGCGGGAAGGGGGAAAAGGGGAGCCAAAGAGCGCCGCCTACGGCGGCTTAAAGAGAAAGTCACCTCCCCTTTTCCCCCTCGCTCCGGGGCATGGAAATGATGGAAAACCTTTCAGGTTTACCACATTCCCACACCCCTCCGCACACCCTCTTTTCCCCTCCGACTTTCTCCCTTTCTGAGAGAAAATTTCTCTTTTTTGTTTTGGGGCCAAAGGCCCTTAGGGGGGCATATATTATCAATACAGTAATTCCCTATTTTCGTCTGTTATTATAGCCTGTCCGAAAGCCGGTTGCAAGCCCCTTCGGACAGGCTATTTTCACAGGCTCATATCGCCCCAAGAATGACCTCTCTCGTGCTGTTTTTCCTGCCGGTAAGTCTGATGCTCCGGCAGTAGATCTCTCGCCTTATCGACGAGGTGGAGAAGCTGCTTCGGCAGGTGACGCTCCAGCATATCCAGTACCCGATCAATGCCCTCCAGCAGCCGATCTGAAAAGCTGCGTTCTTCCTCCAACGCCTCCTTCAGTTCCTCGTTTTCACTCCATAGCTGCCGATTTTGGCTTTCAAGACGGCTACGCTGCGCTGCCGCCTCCATCTTCTCATGGACGGAAGGAATCTTCTTTTTCAGCTCTGCTTTTTCTTCTTCCAGCACAGCGTTTTTCTTCTTCAGATCTACGACCGTCTGCTTTGCGGCAGCTCCAGTCATAGCTACATCCTTTAGCTGCCGGATCTGGTCCACA
>ERZ773138.1905-NODE-1905-length-17596-cov-4.508580_pt1 | contig 17596 bp, 16 predicted proteins | sample MGYA00511114_ERZ773138 | MGnify/ENA primary metagenome ERZ773138 (study PRJEB29015, sample SAMEA2737805) | human gut metagenome | biome: human gut; feature: human-associated habitat; material: faeces | place: China | collected 2012 ...
GCCGTCTGGATGATGCCGACATAGGTGATGTCGTGGCTGGTCAGGCTGTCAAAGCGCATGCGCAGGTTCTGCATGTCGCCGCTCTCGTTGTGTGCCTTGAGGATGCCGTAGGCGATGGTGCCCTGTTCGGCCTCTTCCTTTGTGACATTCCTGCCGCATTTGCCCGGCAGAGCGGCCGGATCGGTCACGATTTCGCGGCCGTTGACGAGGTACACGCCGCCGTCGTAAAGCTTTACCATGGAAAAATCCCCTTTCGTGTTTTGTCCCGTTTTCAAATAAGAGATGTGGCAAAAGACGCCATCTCTCCGATGACTTTATTATACACGATGCACAGCGTATAGACAAATACTAAAAAACCATAACGCATATAGAAATAGTTTATAATCGCCTTTTCGACCGCCGCTGGAAGAAAAAGGGCTGCCAAGCTAATAATACCGATATTTCAAGAGTAAAACTACGTATTTGTGCCCGAAGGTTTCCAAAGGGCGATGCGCCAAACAGGCGCCGTAAACGCTCGGAAAGCCCTTTGGTGGGGCGATGGGGCAAAGCCCCATATCCCAAAATGCTCAGATATTTGTTTCTTGAAATGTTCGGTTTAAGCCTGACAGCTCCGTTTTTATTGATTTAGTTTTTCCCTTACGGAAGCACGATCTTCGGGTCTTTTTCCCGCGCGCGGTAGATCACGAAGCGGCTGCCGATGCACTGCACCGGCTCGGCGTTCGTGCCCTCGCAGAGAGCGGCAATCGCGTCGCGGGCGCTCATCGGGCTGTTCTGCAAAACCGTGCCCTTAATCAGCTCCCGCGCTTCAAGCGCGTCGGAAGCCTGCTTGATCATGTTTTCGTTCACGCCATCCTTGCCGACATGGATGATCGGCTCCATGGTGTTGGCCAAACTGCGCAGATACGCGCGCTGTTTACTCGTCATAGATGTCCCCCATTATTCCACAAAGTCGAATTCCATATCGCCGATGACAACGCTGTCGCCTTCCTTCGCGCCCGCCGCGCGCAGCGCGTCGATCACGCCGCGGCTGCGCAGGGTGCGATGGAAATAGTTGAGCGATTCCTGATCGGTGAAGTTGACCGAGTCGATGAGCTGCTCCATCGCCGGGCCGGAAACGACGTAATAGCCGCCGTCCTTTTCGATGGTGAACGGCGCCTGCTCGGCGGTCTCCACCGGCAGCTCCTCCTCGAAGACGCGGCGCTCGGGCAGGGTCGGCAGGATGCGAACAATCGCGCCCATCAGCGCGTCAAAGCCCTGCTGCGTCGCGGCGGAAACCGGATAAACCTCAATGTCCGTACCCTTGAGATGCTTCTTCAGTCGCTCAAGATTCTCTTCCGCGCCCGGCAGATCCATCTTGTTGGCGGCGACGATCTGCGGCCGCTCAGCCAAATCGCCGTAGGCCACCAGCTCGTCGCAGATGTGCTCGAAATCCTCGACCGGATCGCGCCCCTCGCTGCCCGCGATATCCACGACATGCACCAGCAGACGGGTGCGCTCGACATGGCGCAGGAAGCGGATGCCCAAGCCGACGCCTTCGCTCGCGCCCTCCACCAAACCGGGGATATCCGCCATGACGAAATCCGTGCCGTACTGGCGGCAGATGCCCAGATTCGGGGCCAGCGTGGTGAAATGATAATTCGCAATCTTCGGGCGCGCCGCCGAGACCATGCTCAGCAGCGTGGACTTGCCGACATTCGGGAAGCCGACCAGACCGACATCGGCCAGCAGCTTCAGCTCAAGGATAATGTCGCGCTCGACACCCGGCAGACCCGGCTTGGCAAAACGCGGTGCCTGACGCGTCGGCGTTGCAAAATGCGTGTTGCCCCAGCCGCCGTTGCCGCCCTTGGCTGCTACAAACGGCTCGCTGTCGGACATATCCTTCATGACTTGGCCGGTTTTCTGGTCACGGATGATCGTGCCGCGCGGTACGCGAATGATCAGGTCCGCACCGTCCTTGCCCTTGCAGCGCTTACCGCCGCCCGGCTCACCGGGAGCCGCGACATACTTTTTCTTGTAACGGAAATCGAGCAGCGTGGACAGATTGTCGTCCACCTTGAAGATGACCGAGCCGCCGCGGCCGCCGTCGCCGCCGTCCGGGCCGCCAGCGGCCACGAACTTCTCACGATGGAAGCTCACTGCGCCATCGCCGCCCTTGCCCGCATGGAGCCATATCGTGGCGATGTCGATAAAGTTAGTCTGTGCTGCCATACAGCCCCTCCTTAGCTTTATAGGCCTTTGCGTTTCAGCGCCCTCATCCGGCACTTCGTGCCACCTTCCCCCGACCGGGGGAAGGCTTGCAAACAGCGCCACACGAACGCATAGCCTTATTTCATCAAAAAGAGCCGGGCCACGAGGGTCCGGCTCTACGATTGCAGTTATTCAGAAAGAAGTTACTGCTTAACGCTGCACTTCTTGCCGCTCTTGCCCACGCGCTCGAAACGGACGGTGCCGTCCACCAGAGCAAACAGGGTATCATCGCTGCCCTTGCCAACGTTCTCACCCGGCATGATGTGGGTGCCACGCTGACGAACCAGGATGTTGCCGGCCAGAACAAACTGACCGTCTGCACGCTTGGTGCCCAGACGCTGTGCTGCGGAATCGCGGCCGTTCTTGGTGCTGCCTACGCCCTTTTTATGTGCCATTGTAATTTACCTCCTTAGCCGTTGATCGCAGTGATCTCAACCTTGGTGTAGGGCTGACGATGGCCCATACGGCGAGCACTGTGCTTCTTTGCGCGATAGGTGATGATGTTCAGCTTCTTGCCCTTGCCATTCTTGATGACCTTGGCAGAAACGGTAGCACCCTCAACAACAGGAGCGCCAACCTTCACAGAACCCTCCTCGCCAATAGCGAGAACCTGATCAAACTTCACTTCGGAGTCGGCCTCAACGTCCAGCTTTTCGATGTAGACGATGTCGCCCTGCTCCACGCGGTACTGCTTACCGCCGGTAACAATGATTGCGTACATTTTGTTCATTCCTTTTCGTTGTACTCGCTGGTCGTAAAGGCAGACCCTTACTGCGGGCCATTTCAGGCGCCCACACCATGCGGCTAGAATATTATAGCAAAAACCCAACCGGATTGCAAGAGGAAATTTCCCATTTTGCGCAAATTTTTTACGCTTTTTTCTGCCCGGCCTGTTCTATGGCGGCTTTCACCTGCGCATTATAGGCCTCGGTCTTTTCCAAAAACAGCTTGCGCGGGTTGGAAGCCAGCAGCTGGGTGTCCTTACCCGCAAAGGAGATGGGGCCATCCAGCTTCTTTTGAGCCGCCTTGTTCTCTGCGTTCAGCGCCAGCGGCACAAGCAAAGGCTTGCCCTTGAACTTGCGGGTAAAATACACCTCTGCCGCAATGCCCGCCACCACGGCGATGCCTGCCACCAGCTGGGATACCCGCAGCCCGATGGAGGGCACCAGCATCAGACTGTCGGTGCGCAGACCCTCGATCCAGAAACGGCCTGCGCCGTACCAGATCAGATACCGCAGGGTGATGTCGCCGTTGAACTTGCGTTTTTTGATGTAGCGGAACAGCAGGAAAAAGCCCACAAAGCACCAGATGCTCTCGTACAAAAAGGTGGGGTGCACCGGCAGGTTGGGGTCGATGACCACACCCTTGGGCACCGTGACCGTGCTGCTCATCAGATAAGCACGGGTAGCCTCGCTGTACATTCCCCACGGCAGGGTGGTGTTGCAGCCAAAGGCCTCCTGATTGAAAAAGTTGCCCCAGCGACCGCAGCCCTGCCCGATGAGAAAGCCCATGGCGGTAAGGTCGAACATGGGCAGCACCGGCACGCCCCGCCACTTGCAGGCCAGACCGCCGAACAGAAAGCCGCCGATGATGCCGCCGTAGATGGCAAGGCCGCCATCCCGGATGGCGATCATCTCCCAGATGCTCTCATATTTAAAAGGTGCCATAGCCACATAATAGGCGCGGGCGCTGATGATACCCAGCACCACACCGATGAGGATGACATCCACCATGCTGTCCGGGTCTACGCCAAATTCCAGACTGTGCCGGAAGGCAAAGACCAGCGCCAGACACAGACCCACTGCGATGCACACGCCGTACCAGTAGATGCTGACCCCGCCGATGGTAAAGGCCACGCGGTTCAGGTGAAAACTCAGTCCCAGACCCGGGAACTGTACCAGATTTGTCATTCTTCTTCCTCCTCGTCCTCTTCTGCCGCCTGCGCCGTGCCATCCGGCAGGATGTACATGGTAGCCATGCGGTCGGTGCACAGGATGTGCTGCAGGGCAGCGTCCGCATCCTCTGCGGTCAGCCCTGCCAGCATGGAGATCTGCTGCGCCACCGTCTGGCCGCTAAGGGCAAAGTCTGCCATCTGGCTGGCGGAGTCTTCCACGTTTTCCAGATTTTCGATCAGCTGGCCGTATTTTTCGTTCTTGCACAGGGTAAACACTTCCCTGTCCACACCGGCGGCGCGTACCTGGGCGATCTCGTCCAGCAGCAGCTGCCGCACAGTATCCGGCACATCGCTCTCTCCGGTGAACAGGATGCAGCAGCAGCCGTCCACCCGCAGCACCTCGCCGCCAAAGCCGGGGTTCACAAGGCCTTCGTCATACAGGCGGCGGTACAGCGGCGACATCCCGCCCACGATGCAGCTGAGCACAAGGTCGTACAGCGCCTCGGTGCGCAGATCGTCCGCAGGCAGCGGCTCTTCCTTAAAGCCCACGCCGAAGCAGGGCTTGGAAACCGGCATAGTCAGCGTTTTTTCCGTAGCGGCAAGGGTCATAGGCTCCGTGGCCCACAGCCGCTGCACCTTTTCTGCCGGGCGGGGCTCCATCAGGCCGTGCCGTGCACAGGCGGCAAGGATCTGCTCCATGGTGGTGTTGCCGGCAGCAGCCAGCACCATATTGCCCGGGGCATAAAAGGCCTTGCAGCTGTCGTACAGCATGGCGGGCGTGATCTCGGCAATGCTCTCCACCGTACCCGCGATATCGCTGCGGATGGGGTGGCTGTGGTACAGGCACTCGAACAGGCCGGTGATGAGCCGCCAGTCCGGGCTGTCATCGTACATTTTGATTTCCTGCCCGATGATGCCCTGCTCCTTGGCGATGGTCTGCTCGGTAAAGTAGGGGTGGCCTACCATGCCCAGCAGCACGTCTAGGCTTTCGTCCAACTGCTGGGTGGCGGTGAACAGGTAGCAGGTGCGGTCAAAGCTGGTAAAGGCGTTGGCGTTGGCACCGGTCTTTGCGTACTTGGCAAAGGCATCGCCGTCCTCGTCCTCGAACATTTTGTGCTCCAGAAAATGCGCCACACCCGCCGGCAGATGCACCGTTTGGCCGTTCAGGCAGAAATCCCGGTCGATGGAGCCGAACTTTGTGGCATAGATCACATGGGTGCTGGAATAGCCCGGCATGGGGCGCACCAGCACCGTCAGGCCGGAGGGCAGGGTCTGCCACTGGTCGGCCACGGTCTTTTCCAGCAGGGTCTGGTTATTCTGCGGCATGGGCAGCATCCTCCTTTGTAAGCAGATAGCTGACCGAGAGGGTCAGGCGGCGCAGGATATCCCGCACCTCGTCTTTGGTCACGGCGCGTAGAGCATTCCGCGCCTGCTCCGGGCTCTGGATGGGTGCAGCGCTGTTGGCACCGGCACGCAGCACCTCGATGTAGTACCAGCTTTCGATGCCGCCAAGGCTGTCCTCTACCCCGTTCATGCCGCTGAGCAAGCCCCGGCGGCAGTCCTCAAATTCCTCGTCGGTAATGGGGCCGGTGCACAGGTCGGCAAGTTCCTTCAAAATGGCCTGCTCTGCGCGAGCGGCATCGGCGTGCTCCACACCGCTGTTCACCGCCATGCTGCCGGTAAAGCTTTGGAAGGAGGAGGAGCAGTAGTAGCACAGATGGTCCCGCTCCCGCACGTTGAGGAACAGGCGGCTGGTCACGCTGCCGCCGTACAGCGCCATGGCAAGGCGCACCGCTGCCAGCTGCTGCGGCTGCATGGGCTGCCCCAGCGTGAACAGCATACACAGCTTTGCCTGCACCATATCGTAGTTTTCGGTCTTGTGCACCGGTGCAATGGCGGGCATGGCCATGTTTTCCACCAGCGGCAGCGGGGCGCGGTCGATGCAGGCAAGTTCTGCTAGCAAAGCGTCCCGAATGGCGGCGGTCTGGGCAGCATCACAGCCCAGCACCAGCAGCTCGATGTTTGCAGTACGCAGCATCTGGTGATATACAGCGGTCAGCATGGCGGGGGTAAGGCTGTCCACCTCTTCCAGATAGCCCTCCTGCCGCACGCCTGCCGGGCTGTCGCCAAAGAACTCCCGGTTGGCCTGATGCAGGCAGTAGATGCGTTTATCGTTGATTTCGTCCTCAAGGCCTTTTTTCAGCATCTGCTTTTCAATGCTGACGGCCTGCGGGTCAAAGCAGCCGTCCACAAAATACGGATGGAAGGCCGCACCCAGCGCAATTTTGGTATACTCGGCGGTCAGCGCCTCGCCTTCCAGCGCAAAGGCATCCTTGATGCCGGTCACGCTGACGCAGAGGTTGTGGTTGCAGCCCATGGGGCGGGCGTCCACGGTCAGGTCTGCGCCGTAGAGCTTTGCCAGCTTTTTGGTGAGGCGGGTCATATCCGGACAGTCCGCATAGCCGCGCTCCATCACCAGCGGCAACAGCGCATGGGCAGTGGCCGTTTTACGCTCTGCCGGGAAGGCAAAGTGGATGCTGATGCGGCAGCGGTTGAATTTAGAAGCCGGGTCGCAGGAAAGATGCACGCCCGGTGCAATGAGAGTACGTTCCAATGATAGTTCCCTTCTCTCTGTGCCGCAGCACAGAGCATTTGATTCAGTCTGCCCGCTGCAGGGCGATGAACTCTTCCAAGCTCAGGCCGCTGGCGCGGATGGCAAGGGCGTTTTCCACCCCCACATAGCGCCAGTGCCACGGCTCGAACACGATGCCGGTCGCGGCCTGCCGGTCCTGCGGGTAGCGCAGGATAAAGCCGTATTCCGCCGCGTAGGCCGTAAGCCACTCGTAGGCGCGGGTCTCGGCAAAACGGGTGTCCTGCTGCGGATTGTCCGCGCTGAGGATATCTGCCGCGTAGCCGGTGCCGTGCTCGTTGGCGTTGGCGACGGGCTGGATGGTAGCCGCCAGACGGGCGGCTTCCTCCTCGCTCTTGCGCTTATCGCGGTAGGTCTGCACCCGGGCCTCGTAGGCGGCCTGACGGGTGTCGGCGTCCTGATAACCGGCCACAAGGATCAGGCTGACCCCATCCGCCTGCGCGGCGGCGGCCATACTGCGATACTGCATGGCAGCTTCGGCCTCCAGCTGCTGGCCGGTGACCTCGTCGGCGGTGTCCAGCAGCGGGGCGGGCTCGGCGGTATAGGGCAGGTTGGCGTTCACCAGTGTAAGCCGGGCATCTGCTGCGTTAAATACATAGTCTGTGCCGTCGTACACGCTGGCTGCAAATACCTTTGGCCCGGCCAGCAGACCGTGCACCTTGGGCAGCAGCCACAGGATGCCGCCGGTCAGCAGCGCTACCACCGCCGCGCAGCCGGCCAGAAACAGCCCCCAGTTGCGGGCCAGCCGCAGCATTTTGCGGCGCTTCCATTGTTGATAGGTCAGGCGCTTTTCGGCAGGCGCTCTGGAGGTACGGGTGGGTTCACTCATGCGGCGGGGCTCCTTTTCGGCATTGTTGCAGCGCCGGTGCGCCGCACAGATTCAAACTATATTATACACCCCTTTGCAATTTGTGTAAACGCCGCCGTGTGTAAAAAAATTATGACCCGCCCGCCCCCGGCAGGGAGCAGACAGGCCACAATTAAAAATTTTACGCAGATCAGTCAAACAGCATATCGTGGATGGCACCGACAGCCTTATCGGCGTCTGCACGGTCGATGATGCAGGAGATCTTGATCTCGCTGGTGGAGATCATTTTGATGTTGATATTGTTGTTGGACATTGCCTCGAACATCTTGGAGGCAACGCCGCTGTGGCTCTGCATACCGGCACCCACGATGGAGACCTTGGCGCAGGTGGTGTCCACACTGACATCGTTGAAGTGTGCACTTTCCTTCAGCACACGCATGGCCAGCTCGGCTTCGCCTTCGGCACAGGTAAAGCTGATGTCCTTCTTGCCGTCGCGGCCGGTGGACTGCAGAATGATGTCCACGTTGATGTTCTTCTGTGCCAGCAGGCCGAAGATCCTAAAGCTCATGCCCGGCTCATCGGGAACGTTGAGAATCGTGATAACGGCAACATCGGTGTCCTTGGCGACACCCTTGATCAGCATACCTTCCATGTCCTTTGTAACCTCCTTAACCACCGTACCCGGGATGGGGTTCAGGCTGGAGAGCACCTCCAGCTCCACATTGTACTTTTTAGCCAGCTCCACGCTGCGGTTGTTCAGCACCTGTGCGCCCAGAGATGCCAGTTCCAGCATCTCGTCAAAGGTGATCTCTTCCAGCTTACGGGTGTTGCTCACTTTGCGTGGGTCGGCGGTATAAACGCCCTCCACATCCGTGTAGATCTGGCAGCGGTCAGCGTGCAGGGCAGCGGCAATCGCCACAGCACTGGTGTCGGAGCCGCCGCGTCCCAGAGTGGTGATGTCATCCAGCTTGTTCAAGCCCTGGAAGCCTGCCACCACCACCACGCGGTTGCGCTCCAGCTCGGAGGAGATCCGCTCGGTCTCCAGCCGGGTGATGCGCGCCTTGGTGTAGGCACGGTCGGTACGGAAGCCCGCCTGCCAGCCGGTCAGGCTGATGGCATGGCAGCCCAGCTCGTTCAGCGCCATGGCCAGCAGTGCGATGCTGATCTGCTCGCCGGAGGCCAGCAGCATATCCATCTCACGCGCCGAGGGGTTATGGGTGATCTCCCCTGCCTTGGCGATCAGGTCATCGGTGGTGTCGCCCTGTGCGGAGACTACCACCACTACGTCATTGCCCGCGTTGTGGGTGTTGGCCACGATCCGCGCAACGTTGAAGATACGGTCACGGTCCTTTACGGAAGAACCGCCGAATTTCTGTACGATCAACGCCATATCTTGTCACTCTCCTCTTTAACGCCCCGCGCTTGCGGGGGGCTTGCCGGGCGGAAGCGTCCTTGCACTTCCCTTACCCATTTATCATTCCACGGTTGCGCCGGTGTTATCGGCATCCAGCTGCAACAGTGTAAATGCTTCACATCCGTCCAGACCTTCCAGCAGCTCCAGGCCTTTTTCCAGCTTGGAATAGAACTTTTCGGCCTCGGCCTTTTCTGCCACAGCCATGACCGTGCTGCCTGCACCGGACACATACACGGCCTTTGCGCCGCACAGCCGCGCCATATCGAATACCTCGCGGGAGCCGGGCATCAGAGGCATGCGATACTGCTGGTGCAGCTTATCCTCGGTGGCAATGGCCAGTAGGTCGTGCCGCCCCTCGCAGAAGGCTGCGGGCACCAGCGCCGCACGCGACAGGTTATACACCGCGTCCTTATGGGATACCTCTTTAGGCAGGGCTGCGCGGGCTGCCTCGGTCAGCAGCTTGTAGTCCGGCACGATGGCAGCAAAGCAGAGGCTTTCATCCACATTCCGCTTGACCGAATACACCTTGCCGTCCTCGAATACGCTGCTGGTCAGGCCGCCCAGCAGTGCCGGAGCCACGTTATCGGGGTGTCCCTCAATGGCAGTTGCCAGCGTGAGCAACTCCTGCGTGTTGAGCACATCGCCCAGCATCCGGTTTGCGCCCAGCAGACCCGCGATGATGCAGGCTGAAGAAGAGCCCAGACCCCGTGCCATGGGGATGGGGTTCGTCTGGGTGATCTTAAGGGGCGGGATCTGCTTGCCAACCTTTTCGAACAGACCCTTGGCGGAGCGGTACACGAGATTCGACTCGCCCCGGGGGATGCGGGTGCCGTCCGATGCCGAGATCTCCAGCACCTCGCTGTCCTCAAAGGTGACCGTGTTGTACAACGTAACTGCCAGACCCAGCGCATCGAAGCCGGAGCCTACGTTAGCGCTGGTGGCAGGGACCGAAACCTTGATCTTCATTGCCGCAGTTCCTTTCCGTTACACTTCCTCGGGCAGACGCTTGAGCACCAGCTTCACGCTGCCGCCCACGGCCTCCACCTTGCGCGCGGCCTCTGCCAGCGCACGCTCATCGGCGCGCTTCACAAAGTAGGCGCAGCCCTCGTACCGCTCATCCACCACCTTGCCGTAGCCGTAGATGGCCTCCACCACAGCGGGGGCAATGCCCGCCACACGCACATAATATGCAGCGGGAGCCGGGTCGGTGAGCATGCCGTCCACCGGGTCCGCAGGCTGCCAGAACAGGCTGTCGTGCACCTGTGCGCCGTTTTTCAGCGCATCCACCACGTCTGCCACCACAGCGCTGGCGGTGGGCAGCTTGCCTGCGCCCTTGCCGTAGAACACCACATCGCCCAGCATATCGCCCTTGACCAGCACCGCGTTGAACACATCGTCCACGCTGGCCAGCTGGTTTGCCTTGGGCACCAGACACGGCTCTACACCGGCGGCCACGCTGCCGTCCTTGCCAAGCTTCATCCATGCGATCAGCTTGATAACGCAGCCCAGCTTTTCGGCGCTGGCCACATCGGCGGCGGTAATGGCACGGATGCCCCGGGTGGGGATGTTCTGGGGGTAGATCTGGTGGCCGCACACCATGGAGGACAGGATGGCGATCTTGCGGCAGGCGTCGCGGCCGTCCACGTCATCGCTGGGGTCCTTGGTCTCTGCGTAACCCAGCTCCTGCGCAATTTGCAGCGCATCCTCAAAGCCCAGTCCCTCCCGCACCATCTTGGTGAGCATGAAGTTGGTGGTACCGTTCACGATGCCCTCCACCTCGGTGATGACGTTGGCCGCCAGGCACTGGTGCATGGGGGTGATGATGGGCGTACCGCCGCCCACAGAGGCCTCGAACAGGAAGGCACAGTCGTGCTCCTTGGCCAGTGCCAGCAGCTCTGCACCGTAGGTGGCCACCATCTCCTTGTTAGAGGTGCACACGCTGCGGCCGCTCTCCAGACACGCCTTGACGTAGGGGTAAGCAAAGCGGGTACCGCCGATGGTCTCCACCACCACCCGGATCTCCGGGTCCTGCAGGATCACGTCGATATTCTTGACCACCAAGGGCTCCACCGGGTTGCCGGTAAAATCCTTCGGGTCCAGAATATATTTTACCTCCACCGGTTCGCCAGCCCGGCGGGAGACGCTTGCAGCATTGTGGCACAGCACCTCGTATACGCCGCTGCCCACCGTGCCAAAGCCCAGAATTGCAATTTTAGCCATACTCTCTTTCCCTCGTTTCCTGCTTTGTTACAGGTTATACCCGCAGCGCACACCCACGACCATGCGCTGGCGCGAAAGCTTTTCGGTCAGTTCCTCCGGGGACATCTGCATGGTATCGGTGCGGATGGTGACCGCCACCAGCGCAGCCCCATTCTCCGGGGTGGACTGGTTGATGGTCACAATACTGGCACCTGCGGCGCTGATGCCGGCCAGAAGGCTTTGCAGCGCGCCGGTCTCGTCCCGCAGGGTGGCCATGACCGTGATGACCTCACGGCCGTTCTCTGAATCAAAGATACAATCCTTATACTTATAAAATGCACTGCGCGAAAGCTCTACGGCGCGGGTCGCAGCCGAAATGCTGCGGGCTTCGCCGCTGGCCAGCAGCTCCTTGGCGCGTACCACCTTGAGAAAAACCTCCGGCAGCACCTGCGCATCCACCAGATAAAAACGGCGTTCCAACTTGTTCACCTCTCAAACACAAGTGTTCTTGCAGAAAATATAATAGCATCCGAACCCCTGCAATGCAAGAGCCCGGATGCTATTTTGTCACTTTGTCCAGTTTTGTCTTGTGAAGTGCGCCCTGTCCTTGCCGGATTTTTCAGCAAAGGGGTGAAAAAGTACGATTTTTGTCCTTATTCCGTGTCCAGTGCACTGGTATCGGTGGGTATGACCGGCTGGGTAGGCACAGCATCGTCTGTGTTCTCGGCAGGGGCAGCAGCCTGCGGTGCGGCATGGGAATAGGTGCAGGTATCGGGCAGGTCATCGGCACGGTAGTAGCCCACGGCAGTGCTCGGGCAGCCTGCACCGGCCAGCAATCCGCTCTGGGTGCAGTAACGGCGCTCCACCACGCCTGCGGAGGTGGGGAATGCCTTATAGGGCAGGTCTGCCTGTGCCTGCTCCATCAGTGCCTTCCACGCCATAACACAGGTGCGGGTCTTGGCCTGCTGCTTGGACAGAGTCTTGGTCATATCGTAAGGTGCATCATATCCCCACCACACAGCGGTGACATAGTAGGGCGTGCCGCCCACGAACCACAGATCCTTTTCATCGCTGGCAGTACCGGTCTTACCAAAGGCCTCCATGCCGTTGGAGTTGGGGTAGCGGCCGCTGGCGGTGCCCACGCTGGAGTACAGCACGTTCTTCAGCAGGCGGTTCATCACATAAGCGGTATCCGGGGTCAGGGCCTGATAGCTGGTGGCGTTGTTTTCCAGATAGATGTTGCCGTCCCGGTCCAGCACACGGGTATACAGGTGCGGGGTGGTGTACTCGCCGTCATAGAAGATCTGGAAGGCTGCGGCCAGCGCCATGGGCGTAACACCCTTGGTCTGGCTGCCCATGACCATCTGCGCCAGACCCACATCGTTGGTGGGGTCCAGCGTATTCAGTTGCAAGGTGTTGTAGACGAAGTTGAAGATATTGCTTGCGCCCACAAGGTCGCCCACGCGGACTGCGATGGTATTCAGCGAGCGGGCAAGGCCGTTCCACAGCGGGAGATCGCTGCCGTCGCCATAGTTGCCGCCGTAGTTGCGCGGCCAGCTGCGCCATGCGTTGGGGTAAGCGCGGAGCTGCTTGTCGGAGAGCCCCATCAGGCCATTCTTGCGGCAGTAGTCCTCGTCCCGGATGATCATATCCTGCTTCTGGTACAGGGGGGAGTTGTTGAGCATGGTGGACCAGTTGACCAGACCGTACTCGATGCCCAGTGCATAGGCGCCGATGGGCTTGATGGTAGAGCCTGTCTGCCGTTCCACGTTGTAAGCACGGTTCAGGGCAAGGCTCTTGGTCTTTTCGCCCAAGCCGCCCGCAATAGCCAGCACATTGCCGTCATAGTCCAGCGTGACCATAGCAGCCTGCGTGCGCACGTTGCGGTAATAGTAGACGGTGCCATCCTCGCCGGTGCGGGTCTTGGGGGTACCGTCCTCGTTGAACACCTGCACATCATCGTCCGAAATGGAGGTAACCTCTTCCTCATGCCAGCCCGCCGGGAAGTAGGCATCGTCGGTGTTCAGCATCAGGTTTTCCATCTGGGACTGCAACTTGGTGTTGACAGTGGCTTCGATGGTAAAGCCGCCGGTGTAGAGCAGCTTCTGCGCCTCGGACTCGCTGATGCCCTCCTTGGTCATGATGTCCTGCACGACCTCATTGAACAGTGCATCGGTGAAGTAGGAGGTGACGGTGCTGGGCTTTTTGCCGCTGTCTTCTTCGGCCAGCACAAGGGGCTGTGCAGCGCCGTTGCGGTAGTCCTCCTCGCTGATCACACCCTGCTGCCACATATTGTACATGATGAAGTTGCGGCGGTGGATCAGATTTTCGGGGTTCGTATAGGGGTTATAGTTGGTGGGGTTTTTGGTAATAGAGGCAATGGTAGCGCACTCCCACAGGCTCAGCTGGCTGACGTCCTTGTTGAAGTACTCGTTGGCCGCCGTCTGCACACCCTGAATGGTGCCGGTAAAGCTGATGGTGTTCAGGTAAGCCTCCAGAATGGTCTCCTTGGAGTAGCTGCGGCTCAGGCAGAGGGCGCGGTAGATCTCGCGCACCTTGCGCAGTGCACCATTGATACCGCTGGCGCTGTTGTCATCGGTCAGGTTCTTGATGAGCTGCTGTTCCAGTGTGGATGCGCCCTGCTTGGAGCTGTAAATGGGCAGCAGATACTCGTTGATCATTGCACCGATGGTGCGCTTGAAGTTGACGCCGGGCTCTGAGTAGAAGTCCTTATCCTCGGTGCAGATGAAGGCATACTGCAAATTGGAGGGGATCTGCTCAAGGTCTGCCCATACGCGGTGGCTGTTGGAAGAGCGCAGGGTGGCATACTCCACCTGTGCGCCGGTATCCGGGTCGGTAGCTACCACCATACTGGACTGGCTCAGCTGGATGTTGTCCAAGTCCAGCAGGTCACCGTCGTTGGCAGTAGCCTGCACCACATAGAACACCATGCCCACGGCCACCACGCTGCCCAGCATGATGCCAAGGCAGAGCACCGTAGCGACGGTGCGGCCAATGAACCGCAGAATGGGATGCTTGCTCTTTTCCTTCGGCGGCTTGGGGCTTTTGGGTGCCTTGGGTGTGCGGGTACGGTTTTCCACTGCGGGGCGCGCTTCGCGGCGGCTCTGGGAAACATTGACCTTACGTCCCACCGGGCGGGCAGGCTGCTCCTCGCCGCCCCGATGGATCTTTCTCATCTCATTGTTGGAGATAGGGATCGCCTCCTGACATTTCAAGACTGTTGCCGGGCATAGCTGCACCGGGCTTTATCCACATCGTTTGTGACACGAAATTTCAAACTGCAATACCATATTATAACACGCAAGCCCCAGCCGGGCAAGAACCAATCTTTGCGCGCTGAGCAGATATAAATAGTATAACACACTCTCTTGTGGAAAGTACAGTATCTGCGTGTGAAAATTGTCTGCCATCCGCCAAAACGGGGCATACTTACCGGGGAAGGGAGTGTTTTTTATGCGCAAGCTGTCTGTCTGCCTGTTCTACGGGCTTTGCGTATTCACCATTGTATTCAGTCTGTTCTGGATGGCGCTGCCAAAGCTGCCGCTGTCCCAAAGCCCCGCCGGGTCTGAGACCGACCCCGCCTCTCCCCTGAGCCTTGCCGCGCAGGCAGTGCCCCAGACGGACACCGCCCGCTACTGCCTGCAAGACAGCGGCGGGCGGGTGGCGGTGTATACCTGCCGCGCCGACGGCACCCCGGGCACCCTGATCCGCGTGACCGGCATCTACACCAATCTTCTGCCGGAGAACGATGCCGTGCGCATCAAGCGCGGTGTGACCGTGTACAGCGAACGGGAACTGAACCTGCTGCTGGAAGATCTGGGCGGTTGAGTGCAGAATGCTCAATTTTTATCTACTTTTGCTGATTATTTTTATTGACATCCCAATGTAAAAATTATATAATGATAATAGAAGTAAAGTTTTTTAACCGCCTGCAGCGATCATAAAAGGAAGTGCGTCCTCATGTCAGAACAGATCACCCTCCATTACCAGTGCCGTCTTTGCGGCAAGCAGCTGGACCGCGGTATCCACCTCGGCCCGCCCAGCCCCGGTACCTGCAGCAAAGCTGCCAAGGTGGACGGCTTCCACGGGCCGCACCGCTGGGTCATTGTCTCTTTGCCCAAAAGTGCCTGATTTTTAACGCAAAAAAACCTCCGGGAAAAGCGTCCCGGAGGTTTTTCTTAGTTTCAGGCTTCCATTTCTTCCAGCGGCACAAGGTATTCCTTGCGGCACTGCTCGTACTCCAGCATATAGTCCTTGCTGGGGCTGTGGTGCATGATGTTTTTCAGGGTGTGAGAGTCGTAATCATCGCCGGCCTCCATGCCCACCATGCGCACCGCAATGTTGGAGCAGTGGTCGGAGATACGCTCGGCGTTGTTCAGCACATCCAGGAACACCACGCCGGTGTCGATGGAGCAAATGCCGTCCTTCAGGCGGAGGATGTGCTGGTCGCGCAGACGCTCCACCATCACATCAATGATCTCCTCCAGCGGCTCCACCTGTGCTGCCTTCTGGACATCATCGTTTTCAAAGGCCTCGTCCGTCAGAACCAGAATGCGTTCCAAAGCGGCATCCAGCAATTGCAGTTCCTTTTTGGCGCTCTCGCTGAAGCTGGCTTCCTTGTCGTACAGTTCCTCGGCCTTTTCCATGATGTTCACGGCATAGTCGCCGATACGCTCGAACTCGGTGACAAAGTTCAGCAGCTCGGTCACCGCGTGGCTCTCGTCGTCGCCCAGCTCCTGATCGGTCAGTTTGATCAGGTAGTTGGTGATCTCCACCTCCATGCGGTCGATCAGGTTCTCGCGTACCTTAATGGCGCTCACGGTCTCCTCGTCCATTTTCAAAAGCAGCGGCGCGGCCAGACCCACGTTGCGGGCGGCGCGGCGAGACATCTTGATCACCGCATTCTTCGCCTGCTGCAAGGCCACTGCCGGGCTCTTGTACAGACGCTCGTCCAGCACCGGCATGCTCAGCTCCTGTGCTTCCTCCACGCTACTGGGCACCGTGAGCATCGCCAAGCGGCTCAGCACTCCGCTGCAAGGCAGGAACAGCAGCATGGCGCATACGCTGGACAAGGTATGGATGTTTGCAATGGAGCTCTTGTTCATCACATCGCCCCACATGGGGATGCCGATGGTGAATTGCACCGCATAGATCAGCGCCAGCAGGATCACACTGCCGATGACGTTGAAGTACAGGTGGATGAGCGCTGCCCGCTTACCATCCTTGGAAGAGCCGCCGATGGTGAGCAGCGGGGTGAACGCCGTACCGATATGCGCACCCAGAATGATGGGAATGGCAGAGCTGAAGGTGACAAGCCCTGTGCTGGACAGTGCCTGCAGAATACCCACCGAAGCGGAGGAGGACTGGATGATCACGGTGACCACCACGCCCACCAGAACGCCCAGAATGGGGTTGGTCATGGTGACGAACAGATTCTGAAAGACGGCGCTCTCCCGCAGGGGAGCAACGCCGGTATCCATCAGGCTCATGCCGGTAAACAGGATGCCGAAGCCCAGCATGATCTGGCCGATGTTCTTCCTTTTAGCGCTGCGCAGGAACACATAAAAAATGCAGCCGATAAACGCCACCACGGGCGCAAAGGTCTTGGGCTGGATCAGTGTCAGCCAGAGACTGTCACCGGAGATATCCGCCATGCGGATCAACTGGCCGGTAACAGTGGTACCAATGTTTGCACCCATAATGACACCTACCGACTGCGTAAGGGTCATGATGCCGGAGTTTACCAGACCGACACAAATAACGACCGTGCCGGCCGAGGACTGGATGACACCCGTGATGAGGGTGCCAAAAATAACGCCCTTGAGCGTTGAGGAGGTCAGCTTTTGCAGCACGCCCTGCATTTTGCCGCCGGCCAGTTTTTCCAGACCAGCGCCCATAATGGACATGCCGTACAGAAACAGCGCAATTCCACCCAACAGAGAGGTAATGTGTGTGATATCCATAACGATACTCCTAAAAATGATCTTCCTTTTGATCCTTGTACATCTGCCCTGCCCGCACACCGGGCCTGCTTGATCCGGCAGATGCTGCGGCCTGCCGCTCTGCTGCGCAGAACGGTGCACAATGACCGCGCTTGGATTTATTATATCATTTTTTATCCTGTCACAACAAGGTTTATTTTACAAGAAAATCACTTTTTCTACACATTTTTCCGTCTCTTAATGAATTCGTGCTCTTTCCTTTTCAATTATTTTACATCAATTTTACATTTGCACCGAAGTCCCTGTCTGTTTGCGGGCGCTTACTCTGCCAGTTCTTCCATTGCTTCCCGCACCGTATCGGCCGAAAACAGGAACGCCCCGCTGCCGGTGTATACTTCCACATGGCTTCCGACATAACGCA
>ERZ773138.1909-NODE-1909-length-17554-cov-6.213441_pt1 | contig 17554 bp, 13 predicted proteins | sample MGYA00511114_ERZ773138 | MGnify/ENA primary metagenome ERZ773138 (study PRJEB29015, sample SAMEA2737805) | human gut metagenome | biome: human gut; feature: human-associated habitat; material: faeces | place: China | collected 2012 ...
GTGATAGAGCCGAGTGTGATATTTGAGGCGAAGGATGGAAAGTATATGGGGTAAGGTCTCTCCTCAGCCCTCCCCTAAAGGGAAGAGGGTGATGGATGTTAACCTTTCCATTTTTAACTTTTGATGACCTACTATAACAGATTAGGATATTGGGAACATTTTCCCCATCACCCCACAAATTCAGCAAAAATAAATTTTGAGAGTTGGAGAAATGATTGTACTTTAGCATTTGTAATTGTTTCCCGTTATGGATATTCTGACTCATTTTAGGACAATCGAAGAGCTGACGAAGACTCTTTCCCGTGAGCAAAGGCTGTTGGGAGAGATGTTCGAGAAACGGAAGCTGATGAAGTTTCCGTTAGGACTTGCTTTAGACCTTGTCGGAAGCAATGAGGCTCGGCTGAGGAAATTGTTGGATTATGGCGTGTTGGTGAGGAGTGGCAATACGGTGGAAATTGAAAGCGACTACCTGAACTTCTTCGAGGAGGTGCTGAATGTGAATGAGGAAATCAGCGTGCTGAGTGTGCAGGAGTGCATCAATACCTTGAAGGAGTATATCGGATATTTCTTGCAAGAGGCGAATGCCAACCGAAGGGCTGGATATCAGGACAGTGTGCGGCAACTCTTGAAAAAGACCGGATTCAGGACTTTGAGGAATGTGGTGGATTTGAAGCGCAACATGGACAATGCTTACAAGCAAGAGCCCAATTATGTCATCAAGAAGAAGAAACTGCAAAACTTGGATGAGAAAAGCCATAGCATCCGTGCCATGATACGTGAATGCGAGAAGCTGATGGATAATGAGCACGCTTTCTTCATCATGGCGAACGACCCGCACATGGTAAAGACTTGCAGCGACGTGAAGCACGACTTTGTAGAAGCTTATCATGCGTTGATGGAGATAGACAGGCAGATTATCGTCTATATAAACCAGATTGACCTGCAGAATAAACTCTATAAGAAGATTCGCAAACTGAAATATTTGCAGGACCAGCTGCTTATCAAGACAGATACAAATCTTGTGCAAGTGCTGGAGGAAAGGAATCCATTGTGGATGGAGTCCCGTCAATATAGCAAGACTCGTCTCTCTTTGGAAATGCTGAGGGAGAATGACCAGATTGTCCAGATGCTGAGGCGGATTGCAGAACGCAACGGCATACGGAAGACGGCACGGACGGAAGCTGATCCACTCACTTTGGAGGAGTTGCAGGAGCATGTCCTGCAATTGAAGGAGGTGGATCCGGCAGAGGTGTGGAATGCTTTCTTGGCATCGAGCTATCATCTGTTTGAATTTATCTTGAGATATGATTATAAGAGCCAACGAGGCATTGAGGACCACGTCGCTCTCTTCTGCCAATTGGTCATCCTTCATCCGGATGAATGTAAAATGACGGGGAAATATGCAAATTATCAAGACATTGAATATCCAATAATCTATGCGAAATAACACTCAGAGAATATATGAACGACTGAGCCGGGGAGAGTTTCTCTCGGTTGACAGCACGGACACTTCCATTCGCCATCTTTATGAGGAGATAGAGGAGAACTTTGATGAATATGCTGATTTCTTTAAGGAGATTGGTCTCCAACTGGAATCGGGCAATGGATATTTCTATTTCTCGCGGATAGGAGAGGGAAAGCAAGCAATTGAGCAGAAATTAGAGAGCTTCTCTAAATGGCTGGATTATCTTGATTTCCTGAAGTGTTATAACCAGTCATTTACTGCTGGATATCAATTCCGGAAGAGCCATTTGGTGGAACAGATAAGCCTTGATATTGAACTGAAGGAGAAGGCTGGCCGTTTGTTCAAGAAGTATGGCGTAGGATCTTATCTTGAAATAGTGAACAAGTTGCTTTAGGAGATGCAGGGCATGGGCTTTGCCGAGTGCATCAGCGAACAAGATGAGACGTTTAAGATAACTTCGGCATTCCGCTATGCCGAGGAACTGGTTAACATGATTCAAATTGCCAACGAAGATGAAGTACCTGAATAAGATTATATTTATCAATAGTGCCAATATTCCCTATGCGGAGATTTCGGTGGATGGCAATGTGCATTTCACCGGGACACAGGGAGTGGGGAAGAGTACGGTGTTAAGGGCACTTCTGTTCTTTTACAATGCCGACAAGCATCGCTTGGGCATCCAACAGGGACAAAAGTCGTTTGATGAGTTCTATTTCCGCCAATCCAATTCCCATATCCTGTATGAAGTAATGCGGGATAATGGGGCATATACGATATTGGTGAGCAGATACCAAGGTCGTGCCTCGTGGCGGTTCATTGATGCTCCTTATCAGCGTGGATGGCTCATTGGTGATGACAATCAGGTGCTGAGCGACTGGGTGAAGATACGGGAACGCATCGATAAGAATGTGGCTGTTTCCGCAAGGGTTGATTCGGGCGTGATGTTCAAGAATATCATCTTTGGTAATACGCGTGACCATAAATATACCCGCTATGCATTGACGCAGAGTGCGCATTACCAGAATATTCCCCGAAGCATCCAAAATGTCTTTCTGAACACAAAGTTGGATGCGGATTTCGTAAAGAACACCATCATACAATCCATGGCGGATGAAGAGTTACCTATTGATTTGCAGACTTACAGGAGATTGGTAATCGACTTTGAGAGGGAATATGACGAGATAGATTGCTGGTTCCGCCAAACTCGTGATGGCAATTATCCTGTGCGCCAACAAGCATTGAAGATTGCTGAGCAAGGCAGGAAGATCGTGGCACTTGACCAGCAGTTGCTTGATTTATGGAGGATGCTGAACCATGCGGTGGCTGAAAGCGAACAACAGATTCCTCTTTTGGAAGCAGAGGTCGCTGAAGTGAAAACTGGCATTGAGAAAGAACGCAACCGGGAGAAAGAGCTTACTGCCGAATATGATAAGGAGAAGGATTCCCTCAATCAGGAACTTGGTGGTAAGAAGAGCAAGTTGGGTGAGATTGCTTATGCACGGAAGGAATTTGAGACAATGGGCATAGAAGCGATACTTGAACTTGCCGCTCGTGAAGATTCCATCAAACAGGAGGCTTCTAACCAGCAAATGTTGTTGGATGACCTTCTGAAAACCCACATGTCAATAGAGGAAAAATACAATATTGCCAGGGAAAGTTGGAGAATGCGCAACAGGCATTTGAGAATGCGCAGAAAGAAGCTTTCTTCCAAAAGCAGACTTTGTTACAAGTGGAGCGCAAGCGGCTTGAGGAGGAACGCACGAAAGGAAGGAATCAGATTATGGATGCTTTCAGTAGTTGGAGGCATGACTCGGACGAGCGCATTCAGATGTTGATGGCTGAGCAGCACAGGAGGGACAGTGCCCTGAAAGAACTCAGGCAATGGCATCCGATGGCTGATGAAATCAGGCAGATGAAGGAACAACTCCTTCAATTGGAGATAGACGGGAAAGAGATTGCAGCGCAGTTGGTTGCCGTTAAGAGTAGGATTGCACAAGTCACTACTGAATATGAAATGAAAGAGGCTGAATTGAAACAAGCGTTCCAGCGTGAGCAGGAGCGTCTTGTGGAGAATCGTGAACAGTGCCGTGCGCAGATGGAAAAAGTCAATGATTTGCTTGCGCATTTGGATGGATCCCTTTACCAATGGCTGGGTGAGAATGTGAAAGGCTGGGAGGAGACGATAGGAAAAGTGGTGGATGAAGAGCGCATCCTTTATGCTCAAGGGCTTGATCCGGAACGGAGTGCTGCATCTGACAATCTGTTTGGTATAAAGCTAAACTTGGATGGAATAGACGTTGTGCATCGGACTCCGGATGATTATCGTGCAGAGAAGAGGGATTTGGAAGAGCGGCTGCAACAAATCAATCGCTTGCTCACACAATTGCCCGTTACTCTTCAGGAGGAGATATCGAAACTCAGCAAGAAATACACATCACAACTCTATCCGCTCCGTCAGGAAAAGACCTCTTTTGAGGTAAAGGAGAACCAAATACCGGTTAAACGGCAGAATCTGCAAAACCAACAGCATAAGTTGGAGATGGAAGAACTGGAATTAATTGCCCAGGAGAAGATAGTCCGGGAACGTGCGTTTAACGAGGCTCTGCTCCAAGTGCAGTCGGAAAAGGATGCCCGGGAGAAGAGGGAGGTGAAAAACAAAAAGGAACTTAAAGACCTTGACTTGTCTTTTAATAGGGCTTCAAAGGCTCTTGATGAGAATTTGCGTATATTTAAGGAGTCGCAAGATTCGGAAGCCTCGCTCCGGAATCAGGAGTTTGCTGCACAAAAGGCCCAGCTGGAGGAGCAACAGAAAGCGGAGTTGGCAGGGAAAGGCGTGGATGTGCATCTTTTGGAACGTTATCGGAAGTCTTTGGATAATCTTGACAAGCTGTTGGGAAAGATAGCAACCGACCGCCCCAAGGTGATTAAATATCGTGATGCCGAGCAAAACCTATTTGCCAAGGAGCCGGAGATTAGAAAATCCATCAAGGAGATTGAACAGCAGATTGCCATGATGCGCCAACGTTATGAGGATAAACGGGCACGCATAGAGAAAAGAAGGCAGGATCAGGAGACCCGGCAGAAAGTGCTTCTCAAGGATTTGACACATCGGAAGGAAGGTTTGGCTCTTTATCACCAAGTGGTGGAGAACGAGCATCTGGTGCCTGATGCTTTCTTGTCTGATAGCAAGGAGATGGCAACCCATCAGGATTGCCAGCAGTTGTTGAGCCAACTCAGGGGAACTGTCAATCAGAAACGTGAATCGATTGACGGGTTGAAAGATAGTATCGTTAGCTTCAATCGGAACTTTAAACCTCAGAATGCTTTCCATTTCAATACGATGCCGGTCACCGATAACGATTATCTCCAGATTGCAGTTGACTTGCAGGAATTCATGGATAACAATAAAATCGAAGAGTTCCGCAGACGCACCAGTGAACATTATAAGGACATCTTGGGCCGTGTCTCCACGGAAATCGGTGCATTGATGAAGCGCCGCTCGGATGTGGATGGTGTTATCCTCGATATCAATCATGACTTTGTAGAGAAGAACTTTGCAGGAGTCATCAGGAGCATTGAGCTTCGGGCGAATGAATCGTCTGACAAGCTCATGCAGTTGCTCATGTCCATCCATGATTTTACCATAGAGAATGAGTTTTCTATCGGTGAACTCAATCTTTTCTCGGGCGACAACCGTGACGAGGTCAATGATAAGGTAGTGGACTATCTGAAGAGTCTTTCTCATCAGTTGCAGAACGAGCCCAATCGCCCTTCGGTCTCCTTAGGAGATGCTTTCCGCCTTCAGTTCCGAGTGAAGGAGAATGATAATGACACGAATTGGGTGGAACGCATTAACAATGTTGGTTCGGACGGGACTGATATTTTAGTGAAAGCGATGGTCAATATCATGCTCATCAATGTGTTTAAGAAGAAAGCAGCCCGGAAGAATGGCGACTTTATCGTGCATTGCATGATGGACGAAATCGGCCGTTTGCATCCCAATAATATCAAAGGCATTTTACAGTTTGCCAATTCACGAAATATATACCTGATTAATAGTTCGCCCACCTCTTATAATCCTTACGATTATCGTTATACTTATCTGCTAAGCAAGCAAGGAGTGAAGACGAGGGTGGACAGATTGTTGAAGCGGATTCAATAAACATGAGCTATGGCAATAAGTGCATCCATACAGGCATTGATGGCAGGAGAGCAGGTCGCAGGTTCAAAGCTGAACGGCAATTTGCTTAGTGAACTGATAGCAGAAGGATTGCTATTGGTGATTGCACGTGGTTCGAGAAAATCCTATCGGGCGCGCGATATCGAGGCGTTGAAAAGATACCTCATTGACAAAGATGAGAGCTTTCGTATGCTTGAAGCCAATACTGCGGATTCCCGAGCTTCGATGGCTGCGGAGACAGGCAATTCCAAACTTGTTTCCGTCCGTTCATGCCCCGGATTCCCGATTAACAGCTATGAACCTATTGAATGTTCGCTACAAGGGAAACCATTTATGGTGAATCCTCAGGAAGGTAGTTTCCTTTTCGTGACAGACTGGGAAACGTTTGTCATTCCGGGAGAGGTGATTGTGATGGGCATTGAGAACATGGAAAACTTCAGGATGATTCGCCAACAGAGGTCTTTCTTTGAGGATTATCTAAAGGCACATGGAATGTCCGGTAAAATCCTCTTTGTGTCTCGCTACCCGCAATCTTTGGATTTGAGGAAGTGGCTCACTTCGATTCCCAATCATTATATCCACTTTGGCGACTATGACCTTGCCGGGATAAATATCTTCCTATCGGAGTTCCAGCAATACATAGGAAAAAACCGCTCCTCATTCCTAATCCCTGACGATATTGAACTTCGCTTGAAATCGGGTTCAAAGAGTCGATACGATGAGCAATATAACCGCTTTAAGGATATGAAGTCAGACAGCCAAGAAATCCAGCATCTGATTGAGCTTATCCACCAAGAACGGAAGGGATACGACCAAGAGGGATACATAGGTATTTAAACACTGTTTAAACGGTATTAAAACACCATTTAAACACCATTAAAACGTTCGTTTTGGACACTCTAAAACCGTTGAAAAAACATACCGTTGTTTTGAAAAAAACGTCACGAAGAATTTTTGAAAACGTCCAATGTTTTTTCAAAAACGTCCAATGTTTTTTTCAAAACAACGGTATGTTTAAAATGTACCATCATTAACAAATGCAAACGGCTAATAATAAGCAAGATAGATATTTTGCTTGTGTAAAAGGACAGGGCTGGATTCCAAGAGCTATGTTGCTATTGGCAATTCTGACATTGCCTCCTCCATGAACCCTATTTGTTGATGTATTCCAATATCTGTTCGGCATGGATTTTCGTTTTGATTTCCTTTGGAGTGAAAATCTTCTCGATGATGCCTTCTTCGTTCACAAGATAAGTGGTGCGGAGGATGCCGATGGTTTTGCGGCCGCAAGCCACTTTTTCGCCCCAACAACCCAACTCTTGGAGAAGTGTCGTCTCTGTATCAGCAATAAGCGGAAACTGTAAACCTTGTGCGTCCGCAAATTTCTTCTGCAGAGCCTGTTTGTCCTTGCTCACACCGATAATCTCGTAGCCGGCAGCAGCCAACTCTTCCTTATGTGCTTGCAAAGAACAAGCCTCGGCAGTGCACCCGCTTGTGTTTGCTTTTGGATAACTGTAAAGTACTATTTTGCGGCCACGGTAATCGCTCGCTTTGATTTCTCGTCCCTCTTGGTCAATACCAAGGATTTCTGGAATTTTATCTCCGATAGTCATAATTGTATATTATTTTATTTACTTGAATGCAATGTTAGCAATATTTCTTGATATGACAGTGTTTCAAAACAAAATTATGACACACCGCCTTCATTTCATATTATAGTTTGATACCATATTTCCTGACCCTTTCGTTAATCATCCTTTCGGGAATGAACTTTTTAAGCGTATCAGTAACCGTGTTCAACATCCTTTGGCGGATATAATCCTCTTTGATGTAGAGAGATACACGCCTTTGCGAAAGATAGTCGCCTTCGATGGGGCGGATATTCTCCCGTTGTTTGTCACTCAGGAAAGGAAGGTGCATTTCCGGGATGATAGTGAATCCCCCGTTCTCGTCCACGATATGGACAAGCGTCGTGATGCTTCCCGCTTCATAGATATGATTCCCTTTCTGCCGGCTTTTGCAGAATGAGAAGGCACTGTCACGCAGGCATTGCGCATCCTTCATAATCCACATATTCTCGTGTTCCAAGTTGTCCGGTTTGAATACAGGTAATTTGCGCCAGCAACTTTCGGCAAGATAGACCAAGAACTTCTCTGTGTAGAGTGGTATTTCAAGTATTCCCTCCCTTGCGTTTTCCGAAATGGCAATACCGGCATCCAGTTCTCCCCGCAGCAAGGCATCGAGCATGAAGTTCACTTTCAACTCTTGGATGGACAATTCGACGGAAGGGAAAGATTCACGGTATTTCTTGATAAACTTGGGAAGGATGTAAGGTGCAATCGTCGGACCGACAGACAAGGCGAATTTCCCACCAATCTGCCCTTTGCCTTCCAAAACAATCTCGCCAATGCGGTCTATTTCCAACAAGGCTGTTTCCGCCTGACGGATAATCTTCTCCCCGGCAGTCGTGGGCATGACAGATTTGTTCGAACGCTCAAAAATCCGGATGTCCAATTCCTCTTCCAACTTCTGTAGCATTGCACTGAGGGTCGGCTGGGAGACATTACACGACTCAGCCGCTTTCGCAAAATTACGAAAGCGGTTGACTGCGACTACATATCTAAGCTGTTGTAGATTCATAAGGCTTATATAAACAGATTCACATTTGCTTGGTCGGCACGTTCCATGTAGCTGGCGACTCCTCCGATGGTGACATTGTCGAGCAGCTCCTCACGTTTGACTCCCATGACATCCATGGACATTTGGCAAGCGATGAACTCCACACCATTCTCTATTGCCTGCTGGCGGAGCGACTCTAATGAATCCACTCCCTTCTTTTTCATGAGATAACGCATCATTTTGGAGCCTATTCCCATCATGTTCATCTTGGAGAGGGCAAGGCGGGTGGAATCGGAAGGAAGCATCCAACTGAACATCCGTCCGAAGATGTCCTTCTTCACCTTTGGTTTGTCTGTCTTCTTGATGGCATTGAGCCCCCAGAAAGTGAAGAAAATGCTGACTTTCTTTCCTGTGGCTGCCGCACCGTTGGCAATGACAAAGGTGGCAAGTGTCTTGTCAAGGTCGTCGCTGAAGAGGACAAGCGTCTTGCCCAAATCGTTAGACTGCGTCTTGGCAACCTCCATTGCGCAAGGAGTGGCTTTCTCTATCATGGCAATATGTATGCCCGCCTCCGAACGCTTGCCGAGGAATTTGTTGCCTGTCGTCCGGCACCAAGCCTCCGCATCACGTGGAAAAGCCGCATCTGTGGCACGGACTTCCAATTGCTGTCCGGGAGTAAGCCCGTCCATTGCCTGTTTCATCTTAAGGATGGGACCAGGGCACTGGATGCCGCATGCATCTACCTTGATGACTGCCTTGTCGTTTGCGCATGACGAGGTGTCGCATGAACAACCTTCTTCGTTGTTGTCAAAGCCTTCCGGAGTCGCTATTTTAGCCGTTGCGGCTTTGTATGTTTTCAATCCGCCAATCAAGTTTCTCACATCCTGATAGCCATTCGCCTTAAGAATGTTCGAAGCCAAATAACCTCTTAATCCTACGCCGCAGAACATCCATACAGGGCGGTTGGTCGGAATCTCTTTCATCCGTTCTCTCAGTTCGTCCAGCGGGACGTTCACAGCTCCCGGAATCGTACCTAACGAATACTCATCTGCCGTGCGGACATCGATAATCGTCACCTTGCTTTTATCTGCCTGCTGCATCTCCCTCCAGTAAAGAGGATTCATCTTCCCGCTGAGGATGTTGCCTGCGACATAGCCAGAAATGGCAACCGGATCTTTGGCGGATGAGAATGGGGGAGCGTAGGCATGTTCCAATCGGGTAAGGTCTTCAACGGTTGCGCCCTGCTTGATGGCAAGTGCGTATTGGTTGATGCGAGTATCCACTCCATCATAACCTACAATCTGCGCACCATAAAGTTTGCCGTCTGTTGGCGAGAAGGTAATCTTGATGTTCATTTGCAAACTGCCCGGATAATAACCGGCATGTGCGCCATTATGAATGGTGGCGGAAAGATAAGGAATCTCCATTTGCTTCAATCTCTTTGCGGGCAAGCCGGTTGCTGCCACTGTCATGTCAAATACTTTGGCAATGGACGTGCCAATGGATCCTTCATACTTCACTTGATTGCCTAACACCATGTTGTCCGCAACGATGCGAGCCTGCCGGTTGGCAGGACCGGCAAGGAAGTTGAGCCAAGGTTTGCCTGTGATGGGATGCGGGAACTCTATGGCATCTCCCACGGCATAAATGCTTCGGTCGGAGGTCTGAAGATATTCATCTACCCAAATACCGCGCATATCTCCAATCTTCAGTCCGGCAGCTTGAGCCAAACGGTTTTCGGCTCTTACACCGATGCTCAGCAACACCATGTCCGCCTTCAGCTGGATGCCCGATTTGAAATGGACGGTTAGTTCATCCCCTTCACGGGAAAAGCCCTCCACCGCCTGTTCTAAATAGAGCTTCACATCCTGTTGCAAGAGATGCTCATGGACGAGTGCCGCCATAGAATAATCTATCGGAGCCATCACCTGGTTCGCCATCTCCACGACAGCCACTTGTGACCCGGCATGTTTCAAGTTCTCAGCCATTTCAAGGCCGATGAATCCTCCACCCACAATGACAGCACGGCGGACTTTGTGTTTTGTCATATAAGCTTTGATGCGGTCGGTGTCGTCCACGTTTCTCAAGGTGAAGATTCCTTCACTGTCGATGCCTTTAAGAGGCGGGACGACAGGCGAAGCACCAGGGGAGAGCAGCAGTTTGTCGTAGCATTCCGTATATTCCTTGTTGCCTGTTGTGCGGACAGTCACTTGCTTGGCATCCGCATCAATGGCAATCACCTCGCTCATTGTCCGCACGTCGATATTGAAACGTTTGCCGAAAGCTTCTGGTGTCTGTACAAACAGACGTTCGCGTTCCTCAATCACACCGCCGATATAATAAGGCAGGCCGCAATTGGCGTATGAAATATATTTGCCTTTCTCAAAGAGAATGATTTCGGCATCTTCTGTCATGCGTCTGATTCGCGCTGCAGCAGTAGCTCCTCCAGCCACGCCGCCCACAATGATATATCTCTTTTTGCTTGCTGTCATCGTTGTAACATTTATGTGTGGGTTATTGATATTGTGCAATCACTTTCTTGAGTTCGCGCTCCGGCAAGGCGCCGCTCTGTCTCCATTTCAATTCACCTCCTTTGAAAATCATCAGAGTCGGAATCGACTGGATGCGATATTGCATGGACAGTGCTTCATTCTTGTCAACGTCCACTTTAATAATGCGTATTTTATCACCAAGATCATTCTTGATTTGCTCCAAAACGGGGTGCATCATCTTGCAGGGTCCGCACCATGTTGCAAAGAAATCCACTAAAGTCAGTTGTTCGCTCTTAATAATGTCCGAAAAGTTTTCCATATCTATTCTGTTTTTTAGTTTTACTTTCAATTTGATGAAGCAAAGATATGGAATCTTATATAGGCAAACGAACAATTTTATCTATGTTGTGATAGATGATATCTATATGTGCTTGCCTGCATCTTCTTGCTCTTTAAACAAACCAGTCTGGAGCAGCTTGGCGAAACTTTTAGGCAAGCAGATGTTGGGTTCGTAGATTGCTTCTGCGAACAAAGGAGCGATTTCTTCGTCCCTGAATCCAGCAATGCCACATCCGATGCGAGTTACATAGAAAAACAGGTTATCGTGGTTGTGTGCAAATTCGATAAACTCGTCAACGTATGGTTGGATGGTCTCCACGCCTCCTTGCATAGTTGGAATGGCATAGCTCTGTCCTTGCGGGCCTACTCCTTTACCCATGATGGCACCGAAATGGATATAAGCCATACGAGCAGCGCCGCCTCCATGCATGCCCGCAAGATTACTGCCGAAAACAAAGACTTCGTCCTCCTTTAGGGATTCAATCATGTCCGGAGTGTATTCCGGGCGATTATTGAATCTCTTTTCTCCTGCAACGGACAGGTTGTTTGATACTACATAGTCCAACTCATCGTTTATCAAGAGCATCCATTTGGGGAGTTTCTTTTTCGCATTTTCGATAAGTTCCTCTGGCATCTCCTTATAGAATGCGTATGCCATTGGTCCGGAAATAGCGGCAAGCGTATCTGCATCACCGCCGAGTGATATGGCAAGTTTCAAGCAGTCGGCATAATCTTTGCTCTCGAGGAAGCAAATCAATGCAGCTGGAATGGTAAGTTGGCAGGTTGCATCGAAATGATAGCCCGGTTTTATCTCACTGTAACTCTTTGTGCTCCAGCTTGGATAATACTCGTCAAGCACATGTCTGCGGATATAATTCTTGTCCTTTCCTTGCATTCCGTAGAAGATGGCGAGGGCAGTCGCAACAGCACCTTTGATTCCTTCGGAATGGTCATGCGTAGGCAAGGCAGTCCTTATAGCCATTTCAATGCACTCCTCCTTTGTCTTTGCAAGGAAGCCGGCAGCAGAGCAACGCATGCCACTGCCGTTGCCGTATGAATGATAGGCAGGTTGCACTTCTCTTGCTATCAGCCACGAGATAAAGCAGCCGCCAAACCCTCTGTTTAAATCTTCACGGCATCTTTTCCACAAGTTATGTGCCATGTCAAGATTGTGAAGTAGAGCCTCGGCGCAAGCAAATGTGCAGAGGGTGTCGTCGGTGTAATCGTTGCCCGGAAAGAGCAGGTCAACAGCGTCATAGTCCTTCGTGCTTTCATAGAACTCATAAGGTTCTCCGCTAATATCTCCAATAGCGGTGCTAAGTAATAGATTCTTCATTGTAATAAATATATTTGGTGATTAAAATTCTATTTGAAATCCTTTCTTTTTGAATTCGTCATATTTTTCCTTGTTGAAGGAGTAGAGCTGGGCTTCCCTCTTTGGAGTTGGCCAAACCGTCTCATCCAACTGGTTGAGAAGTCCGTAGTGAATCATCTTCTTGGAAAAGTTCCTGCGGTCGAACTTCACGTCCAAGATGGCTTCATATAGAAGCTGCAAATCCTTCATGGTGAACTTGTCCGGCAATAACTCAAAGCCAATCGGTTCAAAGTGAATCCGCTCCCGGAGTTTACGTGTCGCATCCCTCAATATCCGGTCGTGGTCAAATGCAAGCTGTGGCACCTCCTCGATAGGGAACCATTGTGCCTTTGCAGCATCGTCACCTCCGTGGACTTCCTGTATGCGGACAAGCGCAAAGTAGGCGATAGTGATAACACGCTCACGAGGGTCACGGTTCGGTTCGGTATAAGTATGAAACTGTTCGATGAATGCACCCTCGAGTCCTGTCTCTTCGTTCAGTTCCCTGCGTGCTCCCTCTTCAGCTCTTTCGTCGGGATTGAGGAATCCGCCGGGAAATGCCCATCTGCCTTTGTAAGGTTCAATTCCCCTTTCAACGAGTAGGACTTTTAGGCTCTGCCCATCGAAACCAAAGATAACACAGTCGGTAGTTACTGCCGGATGCGGATACTTATAACAATATTTTTTCTCGTCCATAATTTAATCATGTGTAATAATTACACTGCAAATATAAAGGCTATATTCCGAACCACCAAATATTATGTGTAAAATTTACACATGAGTATGTAAAATCTATTATCTAATCGAGGTTAATAGATATTCGTTATTTTGTTTTGTAACGACAATTGTCTTTTCATTTAGGTGAAAAGTGTTTATCATATAAGTGAATAGGTCAAGTATCCCAAGTCATGCAACAAATCTACTCAGAAAAAATCAGGTAATTTGTCAGAAATAGAAAGAGATTTCAGATAATTCTTTACATTTGTACTTCAGTTAATGCTTACTCTTAATTCCTTCGTCTAAACTCATTTGACAAAAGCTTACTACCTTTTTCCAAAAAGCATACTACCTTTTCCCGAAAAGCATACTACCTTTTTGGAAGAGGTCGTCTCGCTGTAATTAATCGTAAGCGTATCCGCAATGCAGCCTTGTCCATAATCATTTATTCCTTTTACTAAGTTTTAACCGAGTCAACTTACTTTATTGATAAGACATTTAGTAGTCAACTAAAAACGTTAACATACAATCGTCTTAGATTTTTGACTGTTTTAACGGTATTAAAACGATATTTAAATGCTGTTTAAACGCTGTTTTAATCGTGCGGAAATGAAATTCATACTGTTATTTTACAACAACAAATTAAGCAAATGCGGTAGGAGTATGTTATTTTATTGTACCTTTGTCATATATACGTATCTAAATATGATAACCTGATGAAAAGAGCAATTATGATAATGGCTTTACTGAGTCAAACCTTGAGCTTTGCGTATGCCGATAATCAAATCGAGACAAGAGGAATTGGACAATATCCGGGACACCCGTCCCAGTTTACGTCTCCCAAGATGGTGAAGGACGATACTTATAGGAATATTGCCTTGAACCGAATGGTGTATACTTCGTCCAATGCGGATTTCAACTTGACGGGACATCTTGTGACGGATGGAATCATCAGCAGCAAGGCTCCTTCTTTCCTTCGTGTAAAGACTAATGAAGGGGAGTTGTCCAACCGTGACAAGGAGAAGATGATTGATGGCAATACTGTTTCCAGCCAGGTAATCAAAGGCGAGAATGCTTTCGTGGAGTTCAATTGGGAAGCTATGAAGGTAAATCTTAAAGATTTGAAGTTTACAGGGGAATTGGCTTACTATCAAGACAAAGCTTCCGAGGGCTATGCTATTCGTGTGATGGCTTCGCACGATGGTAAGAAATGGGAATTGGTTGGGGAGGAGAAAGGCGCAGGGCTTCCGGGTGAAGCTACCAAGCAGCAGGTAAGCTCCGACCCTAACAAGTTCCAAGATGTGGTGCGCCTTCCGCTCAGGAAGCTGAATGTCTCTATTCCTATGAAGAAGCCGGGCAACTACGGGCATGTACGCATAGAGCTGTCGATGCCGGGTGCGGCGTGGTGGCGTATCAAACTCATAGATAATTCTGCTTCTTGGAGACCCTCCGCTCATTTCTCCAGCGTTTGGAAATCTGCATTGCCGAAGAGCGGGACAGACGCAGGTCCGCAATGGCTTTATGTGGATTTAGGTACGGAGGCGGACTTTGACCAAGTGAACCTCTATTGGGTGAATAAGGCTCGAAGTGGAAAGATTCAGGTGTCGGCTGATGCCAAGAACTGGATTGATGTGGCTGACCTCGGCGATCCAAAGCAGAAAGGACTGACTGAAGAGGTGGCTTGCAAGGGGCATGGGCGTTACGTCCGGTTGCTTTTGACCGAACCGGATGTTTCTGGACATTATGCTTTGTCCGAGATGCAGGTGATGGGAAAAGGTGGACTACATGCTGAAGCTGCCAATACACTTGCCTCTGTCGATGGCAAGCAGATGCTGAACCAGTGGCAGTTGCGTCGAGAGGGAAGTGATGCGTGGATAGAAGCGACTGTGCCTGGTACGGTTCTTACCAGCTACATGAATATCGGTGCTGTTCCAGACAATCGTTTTGATGATAATATGAGACAGATTTCCGAGTCGTTCTTCAACTCCGATTTCTGGTATCGCACCAACATTGAACATAATCCTTCTGCCAACAAGAAACAACATACATATCTAAACTTCGACGGCATCAACTGGAAAGCGGAAGTGATGTTGAATGGTGAAAAGATAGGTAGGATTGACGGAGCTTTTATCCGTTCTCGTTTCGACGTGACCAACAAGTTGAAAGCGGGAACCAATAAGTTGGAGGTGCACGTTATCAAGAATGCCCACTTTGGTTCAGTGAAGCAGAAGAATCTTCAGAATACGGACTTGAACGGTGGTGAGCTGGGTGCTGATAATCCAACTTTCCATGCATCCATCGGTTGGGACTGGATAACAAGTACTCCCGGCCGTGAGATTGGTATTTGGAATGATGTGTATTTGACTCATGACAATGGTGTGAGAGTCTATGACCCGGTCGTTACATCTACTTTGAACCTGCCTGATACTTTGGCAACCATGACTCCTTCCGTGTTCTTGCAGAATGCAGATGCGGAGGCAAAGACAGTGAAGCTGACAGGTCATATCGGCAAGATTCAGTTTGAAAAGGAGGTAAACCTGAAGCCAATGGAAAAATGCGAAGTCTCTTTCGCTCCGGCAGACTATCCTCAACTAAAAGACCAGCGCATGAACCTTTGGTGGCCAAATGGCTATGGTGTTCCTTATTTATATGATGCGGGATTCAAGGTGACAGACAAGGCGTCTCATGAAGTGTTGTCGGAGGTGGCATTCAAGGCTGGTATCCGGCAGATGAGCTACGCCGACTTGGATACTCAGACCAAGATTTATATCAATGGCAAGCGGTTGAACCCGTTGGGCGGTAATTGGGGATTCTCGGAAACCAACCTTAATTATCGTGGCCGTGAATATGATGTTGCTGTTCGTTACCATAAGGAAATGAACTATAACATGATTCGTGACTGGGTAGGTCAGATAGGCGATGAGGAACTTTACGAGGCTTGTGATAAGTATGACATCATGATATGGCAAGACTTTTGGTTGGCTAATCCTTGGGACGGACCTGATCCTTACGATGAAACGATGTTCCTTAACAACTCCGAGGATTACATTTCCCGAATCCGCAACCATGCTTGTATCGGTATCTACTGCGGACGCAATGAAGGATTCCCGCCAGCTTCAATTGATAAAGTGTTGAGGGAACAGATAAAGACCATTCATCCCCAGTTGGGTTACATTCCAAGCTCTGCCGACTTAGGTGTAAGTGGGCATGGTCCTTATCAGATGAAGTCATCTTCATTCTATTTCGCCAACCAGAGTCATAAGTTGCATTCGGAACGAGGCATGCCTAATGTGCCTTCCTTCGAGTCTTTGAGCAGAATGATGGCTCCTGAGCATTTGTGGCCGCAAAGCGATTCATGGGGACAGCACGATTATACGTTGTTGGGTGCGCAAGGTGGTGCATCTTTCAATGAGATTATGGAGAAGCGTTATGGCAAACCTCAAAATGAGCAACAGTTCACCAAGTGGGCTCAATGGCTCAACTACGACGGCTATCGTGCCATGTACGAATCCGCCGGACAAGAACGTTTAGGTTTGCTTATCTGGATGAGTCATTCTTGCTGGCCAAGCATGGTGTGGTGTACTTACGATTATTACTTCGAGCCGACTGCTGCTTATTTTGGTGTGAAGAAGGCATGCGAACCTTTGCATATCCAATATAATCCAGTGAAGAAGTTGGCGGAGGTAGTCAACTTTGCCGGAGAATCCAAACAGGGCTTGTTGGCTAAGGCACAAGTGCTTGATATGTATGGGAAGTTAATCAAAGAGGAGAGCCAAGAGGTGAATGTGGGAGAAGACCAGACTGTCGGCGCAGTAAGCATAAGCGAACCCGATGAGGAGGTCTATTACCTCAAACTCACTCTTATGGAGAATGGCGAGGTCGTTTCAGATAACTTCTATGTGATGGGTAAAGAGGAGGACAATTTGCAGGCTCTCACCAAACTTCCAATGGCAACCATCGCTATCAAGAGCAAGCGGTTCGAGCAGAAAGGCGAAGAATGGCAAGGTGAAGTGGAGATTCGCAATACAGGCAAAATCCCGGCACTCTTGATTCGCTTGAACTTGAAGGGCGGTGATGGCGAGCAGATTCTTCCAGTCATTTATAGCGACAACTATTTCAGCCTCATGCCTAATGAGAGCAAGAAGATAAAAGTCTCTTATCGTGATGAAGATCGCAGGGGACAAGCTCCATACGTGGAGGTCTCTGGATTCAACCAGTAAGGAATGTGGAGGCTGTGTCAAAATTATTGTTTTGAAACAGCCTCAATCTTTGTTTTGAATAAATTTAATGTGGTAAATCAGATAAAAATTATTCTGCCGATCCATTGAAAAATACATACCGTTGTTTTAAAAAAAACATTGGACGTTTTTGAAAAAACATTGGACGTT
>ERZ773138.1915-NODE-1915-length-17510-cov-3.223203_pt1 | contig 17510 bp, 20 predicted proteins | sample MGYA00511114_ERZ773138 | MGnify/ENA primary metagenome ERZ773138 (study PRJEB29015, sample SAMEA2737805) | human gut metagenome | biome: human gut; feature: human-associated habitat; material: faeces | place: China | collected 2012 ...
CAGCTTCAGAGAGAGAACCTATTGGAAGGTTATCGAGCAGAGAAGTTCATAGAATACACCGATGGGGCAGAACCTTTGACGGAGATGGATACGGACTTCATGCTGAAAACACTGGACCACATCAAGGTTTTTGAGGATGGAACATTGTTGGTGGTGTTCCTGGACGGAACGGAGATTGAATGTAAAAATGAAGAGGAGTAAGAAAAAATGCCGATTGGGAGTTGCGATTCCTGATCGGCTTTTTTTCTTACTCTTTTTCGGATAGTAAAATGTAGGTGGATGTGGTAAAATATTAGTGCATATTTTAAATGCAAAAGAGGTGAAACAAATGAACCCGTTAGTTTATTTTAGAATATTTAACAATGAAGATTGCCCTTGTGGAAGTGGAAAGAAGTTTAAGGAATGTTGCAAAGGAAAAACCGATCAGGAACCTGTGCAGAGTAAAAAGCCTCCAGAAGTACAAATAATGGAGCAGATGAGAAAGTCTATGGTTAAATGCTGTATGCATCCCGACCAAAGCAATTGTAATGGTAAGATAAAAAATGCTCATGCACTGCAAAATAATAAAATCATATCATTACTCGCAGGGACTGAACGCCATGTATATACTATGGATAAAAAACGACAACCACTTATTATACCTATTGAGGGCGAGGAACCGGAAGTGATGGTGGAGTTCTCCAGGGTTAGTGCGAACGATGCTACAACAGAAACTTGTTTTTGCGATAGACATGACAATATCGCCTTTGCTGTTATTGAAAAAGGAGCGCCAGATTTTGATGTAAATAGCGAACCAATGAAATTTGTCTATGCATATAAAGCCTTTATTTTTGAATACTATAAGCAGGAAGTTTCACATAAAATTTTTCAGCAATGTTTTAAGAAAAGACCACCTGTTTTTCAACTACCGCAGATGGTTGGCTTATATAGAGTGTCGCAATTACGCTTGAAAGAGTTTGAACCTGTAAAGAGGCATTTCGATTCAGAGATATTGTCTGGCACATACAATGGAATAGAAACTTGTGTAATAACTATTCCAGAAAGAATTAATTTTGCGAATTATGCATTTATAGCACCGGATTATGATTTGAATGGTAGAAGGATAAAGCATACTAAAAAAGGTGTCATGCATCGAATTGCTATAACTGCTTTTCCAGAGGATACAAAGTCATACATACTGTTGAGTTGTTTATCTACTGAGAAACATATTTATGCCAAGTTTTTTGAACAAATAAATAATGCACCTTTAGAAAAAATCAAATATTATTTTTCAATGATTTTACCTTTATTTTCGGAGAATATGGTGTTAAGTCCGGTTCTTTGGAATAAGTGGGATGACGAAATAAAAATGGCGTTTACTTTCTACGCAAATCTAAATGGAAAAATATTCAAAAGGTACAGTATTGCAATAGGAATGGGATTGAGAAACGCAGCAAATAGTAAAGTTCCATTTGATTACAGTAAAAGAGGAAAAATAGATTTGTTTAAGAAATAAAAGATTTTATTATTAAGAAACTTTGATAGCATGGATTATACATAAAAATACTTGCAGAAAATAATAGTTGGAAAGGAAAACATGGATAGAAATACAATTGGAAATGAAATCGAGGCTGAAATAAATGCAAGCTATAGATATAAAAATTTGAGAGAACTTATAGATATACTGCTTTCAGTAATTATTCTGAAAACAGGAAAAAAGGAATTGGTAGGTATTGAAGAAAGACTGTATGTTTCCTTAGGTAAAATTTTTGATGGGGAGACTACTATAAATGATATAAAACTGTGTTTGTCTAATGTCATCAAGATAGAACCTCTTTTGAAAAAAATGATTTTACTTATTGATGAAGATGAATATGATAAGATAGTACAAGAGAATTTGGGTTTAGCACATGTAATTACTCAATTAGGTCTTAATCCAGATAACAAGAAATTGGATCGAAAGCCGGAGGACTATTTGGGCGATAGTAATTATATGGAACATATAGCAAGATCCTATGCATTAAGAAATAGTGAGTCGCACACATATGTAGGTTGGACACGAAGAGAAATATATACCAATTTGGATAGTGTGCTGATAACTTGTTTAAGAGCAGTAGAAATAAATAAAAAGGCATTGATCAGTAATCTGAAAAAGAAGAGTATTAATAATGAATTGAATATTGAAAATTACTTAAATGAGATTACACAGCAATTAAAAAAAAGAATGTCTAGATTTATTCATATAAGGGGAGAAGAGAATTTTTCTGTATTGGGTAGCTATGTTATCGAATATCAGGATGATACATCTGATTCTAGGAGAAGAAAAGGCACTGTTGAATATTTAAGAGATAATAGTATACCAGAACGAAGGATGATGATATGGGGCGAAGCTGGTATGGGAAAGACTACGACATTAGAATATTTAACATACATGGATGCAAAAAAAAGATTGAAAGATTCAAACTATAATATTCCTGTATTAGTTTTATTGGGAGTTATGACAAAAGCCACGTATACTATAAAACAGTATATATGTGACAAACTTGATATTGGGGTAGATATATGTGAATCTCTTTTAGAAGAAGGAAAAATCAATCTATTTTTGGATGGTTTAAATGAAATACCAGCTGATGCAGGCGGCAATTTAAAAACTTTAAGAATGCGCGAAATAAAGCAATTACTTAGAGATTATCCCAAAACATTTATTATAATTACTAATCGTCCACAAGATACTAGGGATTTTAATAATGTGCCAATTTTTAATTTGATAAAATTATCTAAAGAAGAAATGAGAGATTTTATTAAAAAAAATGTAGATGAAGAAGACGTGAAAGAACTTTTGTTTACCTCAATTAATGGAAATGAGAGATTTGTGCAAATAATAAATACGCCATTGATCTTATCGAGATTAATAGAGATTGTGCGATATAAGAAGGAAATTCCACATAGTGAAGGTGAAATTATCGCTGAATTTTTAAATTGCTTATTGGTAAGAGAAAAAGAAGAAAAACAGGATGCACGATTGGATATAAAGCGAATAATATACCTTTTGAGAATGATTGCATTTGAGAGCCTCGAAAAGAAAGAAGCAAATTCAGGAATGACAGAGTCAGAGGTATTGAAGTATTGTTCTAAAAGTATGGATACATATAGGTTTCAGTATGATGCATTATATGCATTAGATATAGTTTTGCAATTAGGTATATTAGAAAAAAGAGAAGATTTATATGTATTTTCGCATCAGGCATACCAGGATTACTATTATGCTATGGAAGAATTGGCGGTGATACAGTCTTGAAAATAAGAAAAAATCAAATTAGAGATAAGTGTCAATCAGATAAGTATTATGCTTCAATAAAATATATGGCACACAGTTTACGTGGTAAAGATAGAGAAAATTTTATTATTACAGTTTGTGACCTTAATATTTATTTGGGGTGTATATGTGCTTTAACATGTGAAAAAAATGCAACGGTTGAGGAATATATCTGGAAAACTTTAAATAATTATTTTGAGCCAAGAAAAATAAAATTTTATGATAAATCTAGTGGGATATGGAAAGAAAATATAAAAAAACTGAATAGTAAAGATATTACATATTACCTTCTTGCATGCAATGTGATGGGTAATATGAAAGCGATAAAATGGTATATTTACAATCATGAAGTTGATAAAGCTATTATAATTCAGTTGGCAAAAAATATGAATGAAGAACAACTGGTAGATTTAATATACACACTTTATAGATCTTCTCAAAATTGGGATAAAATAAGAGGCATTGGTTCTACTAAAAGTTTGTTTTTGTATAAAAATGATTCGAGAATAAAAAAGATTCTTAGTAGGTTATGGTATAAGGATAGAGATGCATTTATACAATTAGCATACGATACAGGTTGGTTGGGAGATTTGGGGAAAAAGGCTCGCAAAGGAAACCGTATTTTTATCGAGTGTTTGGTTGGAGCAAATAAACTGCTGCTAACTATTGAGTTAATAGAAGAAGTGTTATGTGATTTGGAAAGTGATGAGAGTTCATATGATACTTTATTAAAATTAGTTTTAAAGGAAAAAGGTGAGAGAAAACAATTTGCATATATATTGTATATTCAAAAAATAAATAATGGATATATAATGAAGGCTAAAGATTATGTGATTTTGAAAGGTTTAGGAAAGCCATCGCAAAAAATAGTCAATTATTTTATACCTTTTTTCTTAGATTTAGTAAATGGAGATTTTAGAACTAATATCAATCTTTTTGAATTAGGAGATGCATTATCAAATGTTATTGTAAAACCAAATAAGATAACACCCAAAGTTGGATATGCACGTAATAAAAATTTGAATCTAGCATTAAAGACTACTAAAAATATAGATTTGAAAAAAGTGCTATTCTTTTACTTTAATACTACAATGTCCGTCAAAGCAAGTTTGGATGAGTTGTTTAGACTTTTGAATATGTATCATGATGTTCAACCAGGTGAGTTAATTCGAGAACTACAATCATTTCCAATATGGGTAAAGGCAACTGGAATAGAACAAGGCAAAAGCAATAATATAACAACGGAGAACTATCTTAAAATCGAGCCGCAAATTGTAATCGGAAATGTTATTTTAATGTCAATTGTTGACTATGATTATGTTTTAAAAGAATTTGTTGCCAAGCCATATACCGGCTCTATTTTTTAGGAATTAAGATAGTCACAGGAAAGACAGAGGTATGGAAGAAATAGTAGTTATATGTATAAATAGGGGCGATTACTATGATACGTTTATCTCTTTGCCCATTTGTTGAAAAAAACACTAGAATGTGGGGTAAATGCTATCCCCCTAAGTGGGGTATAAACCTTTTCGCAAAAGGTGACGGTTTCGCTATTAAGTATAAGAAGAAACTTTCACCGCATGTGGAGACAGTGGTAGGACTACACAGAAAGGATATGTAGAAATCCTTGAATTTACGCACTTTGTAGAGTTTTTCAGCTTCAACAGGATTGCTGAAAATCACAAGGAAAAAGAGCTTGTGAGGAAGGTGACTGTTGTTGTAGCGTTAGACCTCGGTTGTGGGAACACAAAGAATTCTGAATATGAAAGTAAATAGAGAACTATCAGATATGTTGATAGAACGTAGGGATACTTGAAAGAGTGTCCCTATTTTTTATATTAGGGCATTCCATTAGGAGTGCCTTTTTCAATTCACTTTAGAAGGAGGTCATACAATGACAAACACAGCGTTAGGAGCAGGAGCTGAAAAAGCCCAAGAAATTATTTTTATCAGCGAAGCACATGAGAAATTCTACTACGAGAAATTAAAAGAAGTAAGGTATCAGGATGTGTACCACAAGGCACTTTGCTACTGTCTTGGCATTAACGATGATACCAGAAGAAATGCCAATCGCATTTATGATTTTAAGACAGGCAGTGTAAAAACAGAATGTTTGCATGAAGGCTGGCAGACCAGCGGAAGCGTGAAAGTAGTCAGAATGGCATTTAATTTATATTGCAATGCCACACCAAGCGTGGATGATTACACGGACGCAGAGGAGCAGATTAACGAGTGCAGGCAGTACACAGTGGAAGAATTGTTTTGCTGTGCCTATGCACCATATTTTTGGCAGGCAATACAAATCCGGTATCCGGAGTATGCAACCTATAACCGGAAACTGTATGCCCTGTTTGGAGGAGCAGATTGATGTTAAAGGTTCGATTGATGGGAACAAAGAATGATATTAAATGGTTTGGGAAGATTTTGCAGAGAAATTCCAAAATCGAAGTGACAGAGTTTTCAGATTTATACCCGAATAAAGGGACAAAGAAGTTTTACAGAGCGTATGTAGAAGTGAAAAAGACTAATGTAGCAGAAAGTTAGCAGAGAGTAAAGGAGAATGTATCATGTGTAAAATAATAGCAATCGCAAATCAAAAAGGCGGAGTCGGAAAGACTACCACAACAAGCAATTTAGGAATAGGACTAGCAAAGCAGGGCAAGAGAGTTCTGCTGATAGATGCCGATGCACAGGGTAGCTTGACTGCAAGCCTAGGATTTACAGAGCCGGACAAGCTGGAGGAAACACTTGCGACGGTGATGGCGAATATCATCAATGATGTGGAAATGGAAGGTGATTACGGGATTTTAAGGCATGAGGAAGGAATTGACCTTATGCCCGGCAATATCGAATTATCCGGTCTGGAGGTATCCTTGGTAAATGTCATGAGCAGGGAGCTTGTGATGCGTTCCTACATAGAGCAGGTGAAAGACAGATATGATTATATCCTGATTGACTGTATGCCTTCACTTGGCATGATAACCATAAATGCATTTGCCTGTGCGGATAGTATCTTAATCCCGGTACAGGCGGCATATCTGCCAGTGAAAGGTCTGGAACAGCTTATTAAGACGATTGGTAAGGTGAAGCGTCAGATAAATCCGAAGCTATCCATTGAGGGTATTTTGCTGACCATGGTTGACAGCAGGACAAATTATGCAAAGGACATCAGTGCTTTACTGATTGAGAATTATGGCAGCAAAGTAAGGATATTTGAGAATAGTATTCCGATTTCCGTAAGAGCTGCGGAGATTTCGGCAGAGGGCGTCAGCATCTATCAGCATGACCCAAAGGGAAAAGTAGCAAGAGCCTATCAATCTTTGATGGAGGAGGTGCTTGGCAATGAATAAGGCAGGAAGTGCGGCAAAGGTAAAGCTAAACAGTTTTGATGATTTATTCGGTGCTTTTGATATGACAGCAGGCACCGATCAGGTGCAGGAGATACCTCTTTCAGAGCTTTATGAGTTCAGAGGACACCCTTTTAAGGTGCTGGATGATGAGAAAATGCAGGAGACAGTGGAGAGTATCAAAAATTATGGTGTGCTTATGCCCGGCATTGCAAGACCGAGGGCAGAGGGCGGTTATGAGATAATCGCCGGACACCGAAGGAAACACGGATGTGAGCTGGCAGGACTTTTCACCATGCCTATGTTTATCAGAGATTATAACGATGATGAAGCTACGGTGATTATGGTAGATACTAATATCCAGAGGGAAGATATTCTCCCAAGTGAAAAGGCAAAAGCCTATTCCATGAAGTATGAAGCCATGAAGCATCAGGGCAAAAAAGGAAATGGAAGCAGCCTTGATGAAGTGGGAGAAGCAGCCGGAGAGAGTGGAAAGACAGTTCAGCGTTATATGTGGCTTGCCCGTCTGTCAGATGAATTGCTGGATATGGTTGATAAGAAAAAAATCGGTCTGGTACAGGGTGTTGACATATCTTTTCTGACAGAGCAGGCACAGGAATGGGTGCAGGTCATTCTTGAAGAAACGGGTGCAGCTATCTCGACTACCCAATCATCAAAGTTAAAGGAATATGGGAAAAACGGCGAGTTGACTCTGCCAATGGTAAGACTGATATTGACGGAGGAAAAGCCAAAGGAAAGAAAAGTTACAATCAAAGCTGATAAAATCAGCAGATATTTTACGGAGGATTATTCCAGTGAAGATATAGAAAATATTATCTATCAGCTATTGGAAGAATGGAACACCGGAAAGGCGTCGAATAAGCAGTAAAGGAGGCACGGTAAAGTGGGCGATACAATAAACTTTGATTATTACTACGGAATTGAAGCAGAGCAGTTCTCTTTTTATCGTGTTCCCCGACTTTTGATTAAATACGAGAGATTTAAGGGACTCAGCAGTGATGCTAAGCTCCTCTATGGGCTGATGCTTGACAGGATGTCATTATCCATGAAAAACGGCTGGCTGGACGATGAAAATAGGGCATACATTATTTATACGGTGGATGCAATTATGGAAGATTTGGGATGTGCAAAGGCAACCTGCGTTAAGATTATGAAAGAGCTTGATACCGAAAACGGAATCGGTCTGATTGAAAAGAAACGCCGTGGACTTGGAAAGCCGGACATAATCTATGTGAAGAATTTTTCTACAATTACTGATGCACAGACAGAAAAAAAGTCCGATAATGCTGATAAAACCACAGAAGTTCACAATGCAGACTTTAAGAGGTTCAGAAAGTGAACTTGCAGAAGTTCATAAAGCAGACCCTATTTATACTAACTATAATCAAACTAACCAGAGTTATACTGATATAAGTTATACCAATCCTATCAATCAATCTAGTAATGAGAGTGAGTCAGAAAAAAGGATTGATTTGATGGATGATGTCAATGCATACATAGAACTGATTAAGGATAACATCGAATATGAGCATCACATGAAGTACGATGACTGGCAGAACAAGGCTTTGTATGAGGAGCTCTTTGAGGTTATCTGTGAGGTTGTATGCGTAAAGCGTACAACAATCCGGATTGCAGGGGAGGATTATCCTTATGAGCTTGTAAAATCTAAATTCCTGAAGCTGAACAGTGGACATCTGGAGTATGTGATTGGCTGTATGCATGATACAAATACGAAAATAACCAATATCAAGGCATATATGGTTACTGCTCTTTATAACGCACCCTCAACGATAAACCATTATTATCAGCAGGAAGTGCAGCACGATATGTACGGAGGTGGCTGGCATGAAAAAGGCATTGTTTAAAATAATTCTTCCGGTATGCGTTCTTGTTCTGTGGATGATTACCTGTTATCCGGTTTGCAATAAAGCAGATGGGTTTGATTATTTCCTTTATTGGATTTTGGTAGGATGTCCCTATGGTATCAGAAAAATGTGCATGTTCCTTGTGCCGAAGAATTTTGGTATTGCAGGAAGTATGGGAATACTGGCACTGAATTGTATCGTTGGAGGTCTGATTGGTGGTATTATTGTTCTTGTGAGGATTATCGTTATATTTACGGAGATAATAAAAGTAATAGCAGGACACTTCTGGACACAATGTCCAAAGGTGTAAAAGAAAAAAGAGCAACAAAAAAGGCATTGTCAATCAATCATAAACAATACCTCTACTTGTCATCTGGAACATATTCCATAATATCTTCAATCCGGCAGTCAAGTATCTGACATAGCCTGTTCAGAATAATGGTCTTTACTACCATATTTTGCCGGAGCCGCTGAAGCTGTGCTTTGTCAATGCCATAGTCTTTAATGAGCTGGTACTGACTGATGTTTTTAGCCTTAAGCGTTTGCCAAAGGGGATCGTATTTAATCATACAGGCAACTCCTTTCCTACCTTGTATTTTAATGGCAGGGAACTTATAATGACATGGTGCGTGTGAGCACCATAAAGTATGTAAATGGTAAAGACAATAATGGTTTATTTCTGGAGATTGAGGATATAGATGCAGGTAGTGTGGTTTTGAAACAGGAGGATGGTTAATTGTGAAAGAAAAATACATTACAGACGATGAAAGGGAGAAATGCAGAAAAGTTGCAGATGCTTTTGCAGAGCTGTATGAGATTGAGAATATACTTGTTGTGGATGCTGGAAGATACGGTTTTGTCAAGTTACAGTATTATAGACCGCCGCAAGGTTTTGAAGATGCAATTACCTTTACGGATAGCCGGAGCATGTTTGAAAACTTGTGGGAGGAATGGCTTGACACGCAGCTTTTTCTTCTGGCAAAAGGAACATCGATGGCAGGAATGGGATATCATGAGATATTCCGGTGTCTGCCAAAGGAGAAACAAGAGGAACTTATGAATAGAAAAGCCGGATTTGCAAAAACGGCAGGAATAGAATAATCAGGTAACAGCGTTAGGGCAGTTATGAGTGAAATACTTGTAGCTGCTTTTTTTGTGCTTTTGGACACGATGTCCAGAAGCGGGAAGGAGAGATATATAGATGGAATCAATGAGAGATATTAACAGGGTAATGGAGCGTGAGATAGCGAAGGGGAGCTGCCCTTTAAAGCTGGATCATATTGAATTTGGAGATTATTCGTATCAGGAGATAACATCAAAAGAGAAATTGCTGGAGGTGTTATCGTATTTGTTGCGGATAGGTGATTTCAAGCAGTATGCCGGAAAAACTATCCTAAATAATGTTTATATGGACCTGCGAGGAAAAAAACGTATTTAAGCGAACTAGGACAGCTGTAGAGAAAAATAATATATTTGCAACAATCAGAAGGTATGCAAAGAAGCTAAAGCGCAGTATAATGGAGATGTATATCTAGAAAAGGTCAGATGTTATTTCGATATACCGCAAGAAAATCTGGAAAAGTGCCGATATACATATCAAGGGAACGAAACATACGCCTTTCTGATGTCGGACAAGTATATCATGGCATTATATACGCATTGTCTGGTGGCGAGAAAAGAAGCTGCTATACAAGGAGTTCAGGTTGATGGTTTTACAGAGAAAGAGTATGGAAGGGTAAGATTAGAGAATGTGGGGGATGTTTTGTTTCAGGCATTGTTGCTTGATGATATACAATTAAATTTTGATAAAATTATTGCTATGGAGATAACCATATTTATCGGAAAATAGAAACTGGTACAAAATGTGTGAGGTATGACAGATGAATGAATACGAGATATTGGGTGGATTACATAAAATTATTGATGATGATACGAACTTGAAAATGAAAGAATGGTTGGATTCACATAATGTGAATAATTTTTTACTGTATCCACTTGCAGCAGTTGAATTAGGTGCAATAAAAGAAGTACCAGAAAATAATGAAAACTTATTAAGAAGGTGTGTGGCGGCATTTGTATATGCGAAAGCTAAAGAGAATGAGAAAAGTATTTTTATTAAAAAGTTTAATACACCTGGATTTAAGAAATATCTAAAAGCATATGAAAGTGAATTGATTCCATTATATCAGAATTTTAGATTTTCGAGAGAAATAAATGATATAAATCCATTTTCAAAGCCACGTTTAGTGCAAGAAGGAGATCATAAATATAAACTTACAACATCTTTAGTATCTGATCATTATAGGGAAGAAGATTTTTATTTTTACGGGGAAGATGATAGAAAAAACGCAGAAAAAGAACAAGAACAAACATTTGATTTACATGTCAGATTTTGGAATAAAATTGTATTGGAACAAAAAAAGTATGAAGAATTGCGTAAATATCCAGATATGGAGCTATATAATTGTTGTATTGAAATTATTGAGAAGGATCTAAATAAGTGGGAAGCAAGGGTAAGAAGTAATGTTTTTGATAGTCCCAACCATTTAGCAAAAGTTATTGCTTATTTTTATTATCATGCAATGTTGAAATCTATAGCAATCAGAATAGATATGGATTTGGAAGATAATATTTTTGAAATAGGAAAAGAATGTATTATGTACTTTGATAAAAAAGGTTGCATTGATGATATAGTAAAAATTAGTAGATTACCAGAGCACAAGGTAGTCAATGTTGTTAATTATTTGATAAATGATGGAAAAATGAATTTGTTAGAATTTCCATTATTTGAGGTAGAGGATAGTTTGGTGACTATTCCGTCTTTGATACTAGTCAATGACTGGCAATTTACCATTATCAATGGTCATTATTTGAAGAATATTATCATAAGTAATCGAGAAAAAACAATATCTACAGTAACTGAGGAAAGAATAGAAAAGGCTCTGCTCGGGGTAACGAATGTTGCAGTGGCAAAAACAGTTCCATATTCTTTTAAGGATGAGCTGGGAAATGAATTAAATAGTGATATTGATTATGCGATTTATGATTTTACTCATAACAAAGCATTAATAATAGAGGCAAAGTGGATAGATAAGCATTATAAAGATGAAATAGATAAGATATACGGGAAAATATTTCAGACACTTAATTCGATATATACGAAGCAAATTGATAAGCATAAAAAGTTCTTACAAAAGCAGGAAAATATTGATTTCCTATTTAGCAACGACAAGAACTATAGAAAGGGGTTACCAACTCCGGAAATATATTACTTAGCTGTTGATAAAAGAAATCAAATGCATATTGATGATAGGCATATGGTTTCAGAGTATATGCTAATTTATTTTATTCATAAATATGTGTCGGACAATCAAATTGATTTGGAGTCAATGTGGAAGGAGATAAATGGATTACAAACGAAAGTAGAATATATTGCCGTGTCAAATGATTACTTTGAAATAAGTGTGGGGGATGAAGTGGTTTTAGTGGAACAAGATGATTTATATTGGAGATAAAGCTGGAACTGATTAGTTAAAAAGGAGCAAATGGTTATGTTAGATGGAAAAGATATAATACCAGTAAAGCTATATGATGATAGAAAGGAAAATTATATAGAAACCAATTATACATTTGATAGAGTTTATAGAAATTGGTTAAAAAAATTACTTGATTTTGTGAAAAAAGTGGCTGAGGAACGTGATAAATATTCTGAAGAAGTGTTGAAATCTGCAGAATATAGTTTTTTGGGTACAGCTGAATCCGTTGCCAATCAATTTTTCTATTTCTTAATGAAAGATGAAATGAGTCAGGCAACTGGAAATTCGCCATTAGATATGCTATGTAAATATATTTCCGATGAAAGCACACCAATAGAGTTTTTAGAAAATCGCAACTATATGATTAACTTATGTACAAAAGAATTTAATGCATTTTTACAAGGACAAATATTTGATTTTTATATAAGTATGTGGTCCTGCTTTGAAACTGCGATTAATGCTATTTTTTTCCCATATAGTGCACAGTTAGTAGATAAACTTAATAATAGCCATTTTAAAAAAATCTTAATTTCCTTAAACAATGTTTTCAGGGAAAAGAAGAAAAAGAATGGATATCAAATATATTTACTGAACATAAATCGGAATTCATAAAAAAGTTTCCTAAATATGTTTCGTTTTCAGATGAAATAAATTTTTTGTTTGGTGAAATTCTAAAAAACTATACCAGAGATAAAAAGAAAGATAAAGAAATTTTATTATATTGTGGTAGATTGAGAAATACATTGCATAATAATGGATTGAATAAGGGCGATGATAAAGAAATTATGATTGGCAATCATGTATTTAAAATGAAGCATTCAGAGAAAGAAAGGAGGATGGCATAATGAGAGAAGGAAAAAAGCCAATGGCAGTATCTGAAAAGTATATGCTTACGATTAAGGAAGCAGCAGAATATTTTAATATTGGAGTCAAGAAAATGAGACGTTTAGCAGAGGATAACGAAGGTGAATTTGCTATTTATATGGGAAATAGATACCTTGTTATAAGAGAGCGTTTCGAACAATATATTGTAAATCTAAGTTGCGGAGGGGAGGAAGCAGAAGAATGAGAAATCCGAGTCCAGGAGTAAAAGATATAATTACACCGACTGAGGCAATTGATTATTTTGTTCTCAGTCGCAGGAAATTTTACGATTTGCTGAAATCAGATGAACAGAAGAAGTTTCTTGTTTACTACAAGGATCGCAAGATGATTATTCGCACAGCGTTTGCAAGGTATCTTGAAGCGCATCCAGAATTGAGGAGGCGATGTTAAATGGCAAAGCCAGGAATTAGGAGAGATTCAAAACATAGAGTGTTGCGTAGAGGTGAATCCATTCGTTGGGATGGAAAATATCAGTTTAAATATCATGTGAATGGTAAAGCACATTTTGTATATAGCTGGCGCCTTGAACCAACAGATAAGCTGCCTGCTGGAAAGAAACCATGCGTATCACTTAGAGAACTTGAAAAGAAAATAGGGTATGACTTGGATTCACAAATGCATCCGGAAGAAAGAAGTATGACAGTGGAGGAATTGGTAGAGCGATACCTGTCTACAAGAATAGGCGTGAAGCCGAATACAAAAGCCAATTACAATTTTGTAAAGAATCTTATGAAGAAAGAGGATTTTAATTATAAGAAGATAGGTGATGTAAAAACTTCGGATGCAAAGCTGTTCCTGATTAAGTTGCAGCAGGATGGAAAAAGATATAGTACAGTAAAAACAGTGCGAGGCGTATTGAGACCAGCCTTTCAAATGGCGGTGGATGATGATGTGCTCCATAAGAATCCATTTGGTTTTGAACTTGCTGGAGTGGTGGTAAATGATAGTGTTACCAGAGAAGCGCTAACGCGAGATCAAATGCGTAAATTCTTGAAGTTTGTTCATGACGATAATGTATACTGCAAATATTATGAAGTTGTATACATACTTTTTTACACTGGTATGCGAATTTCAGAATTTTGCGGACTTACGATTAAAGATATTGATTTGGAAAACAGGATTGTGAATATAGACCATCAGCTTCAACGCTTATCCGATATGACCTTAGTGATTGAGCCAACAAAAACATCTGCCGGTACAAGGAAACTGCCGATAACAGAGGATGTTGCAAAATGCTTCCAGGCCATCATTGAGGATAGGGAGAAGCCAAAGGTAGAAAAGATGGTGGATGGATACACCGGATTCCTGTTTTTGGATGACAAAGGCCTGCCACTGGTGGCAATGCACTGGGAACATCGATTTAACCATATGGTGAAGCGGTACAACGATATTTATCGGGTGCAGATGCCCAATATTACGCCACATATTTGCCGACACACGTATTGCAGCAATATGGCGAAATCAGGAATGAACCCGAAGACGATACAGTACCTTATGGGGCATAGTGATATAGGGGTTACGCTTAACACCTATACGCATCTAGGCCTTGAGGATGCAGAGGATGAATTGAAGCGGCTGGAAGACCTGCAGAATGCCAGAAAGGAATTAGAACGGACACAAGGGGAGAAGCCGGTGTCGCAGATGATGTTTAAAGCAATATAGGAGAATAGTTAGTTTGGAGGCGCTCTGGCGATAGCTGGAGCGTTTTTTGTTATGGACATGAGAAGAAAATGACGATATAATAAATAGTATATCAGATATAGAAGAAATGGAAAATGCCCGCAGGAAATTGGAGAAAGGGCAGAAGAAGCCAGTGAGCCAGAAAATGTTTAAAGTGGTTTAGAAAAATATCAAATGCAGCCTAAGTCAGAAATGGCTTGTGCATGTTTATGGTTGTATACAGAAGTGTCAAGATGCTGTGTGATTATGAAAGGAAGCGATCAGACATGAAAAAAATAACAATTGATAATGCGGAGTATGTGGTATATGGAAATAATGAAAAAAAAGATAACTTAAAACCACATATTGAAGTCGCAGAAACAGGAATAGTTCCAGAGGGAAAACAGAGAGGATTACTTTTGTTATATTTAGAGGAAAAAGGAATAGAACCAATTCAAGGAGCAACTACATACTGGTGTATAAATAAAATATTAAAAATGGATAATTTGAAAGTTTTTGATAAAAAAATTGTAAAACAAAAAAAATCCTCGTCAAAAAAAATATATTTGCCTATTACAGCAGAAAATATAGAAGAACAGCACCGTTTAGTAGAAGAAAGTGCAAACTATGGTAAGGAAGGTTTAATAATTAGAGAGGTTTTGAATGCGTATCCAAAGCATGACGATTTAAATACAATCGCAATGAAAATTGCTGTAATAGATGTGACAAATTCTACGCATTTGTCACAGTATAAGAGTCAATTATCGTTATATGATTTGGCAAAAGTAATTTTGGATATTCCTGCTTTTGATGTTAGATTGGCAGCAGGTGATCCTGAACTTGTGAATATTATTGCTAAGAATGTAGGGGCAATCAATATGTTTTCTTTTGCTTCTAAGTATTGTACATATCACAATGTGGAGGTTTATCACAGGGATGATTATTCGATATTTGATGGAATTGTAAAAGAGTCACTACCTAACTATGTTGATGGACTGTCTAAACATAAATTAGATGTTTGGAGATCGGAATATAATTATGTAGCGTTTAATGAATGCATTGGAGGATTATTAGACGAGTATAATATTCACATCCCATTCAGGAGAAGAAAATTCGATCATTTTTTATGGTATGCCAATAGGTAGGGGGTATGAAAGTGGAAATCAAAGAAACTTCTGAAAAGCCTGAAGGATGGCCTAAGAATCGCAGGGAATGGAAATTAGATGTATTATGTGAAAGAATGGAAGAATTTAAGAATAATCCAACATATAAAAATAGAGAGATTTTAATAGCGTTAGCTAGTGAACATGATATGAACGAAACTTCTGGATATGGATTAGTTCGTATAACAGAATATGAAGTAGGGCTGATAAATTATTTGTATTTAGTCAGTCAAGCTTATCAGATTAATTCTGTTAAAGTTTATTTGTATGATTTGATTTCTGAGGCAACATATATTCATAAGTGGATGGTTAATATGAATCCAGTTCTAGGAAAGGATGGAAATGAGGATCAATTTGTAGAAGTGTATAGTGGATTGGACTTACCACTTAAACTTTATTATTTGGCATATCAAAAATTTATAATAGAAAACGATGACGATTTTGCCACACAATTAATATCTGTTATTCATGAAGTAATGATAGTGGATCAAGAAGATAAATATATAGATTCAATTACACATGCATTTGTTTCTATGATGAATGATCTTAGTTATATGCGAGGAAGTAAAAAACAATCAACATGGAAGTTTTCAAGAGAGGAATTGTCACTATTATTTGAATTAGAAGCAGAATTACTTAAGAGAAATAACGAATCGCCTATAGAGCGCCCAACAAAAGGTGTGTTAATGACACAAATAAGTAATTTTATTTTGAAGTCTAGAAATGGGTACAATGAAGACTATATTTGTAAATATCTTCCGATTGAAGTGGCAAGAGAAAGTGTGAAAAATCACCAGATTTGGATGAAGAAAACTACGCTATTAAATGATGAACGTGAGCAAAGAGTTGTACCAGAATTATTTGAAGATAAATCTTGGATTACATATAAATGGGTTAGTGATATTAATTTTACAGCTACCAGAATATATTATGTTTCATCATTCAGTAAAAGTGTTAATAATTCAGATATGCAGGATGGGTATGGACAGTGCCTATATGGTTATAAGAATGATAGAATTTCTGAATTAATAGCGCCTATTGGAATATGGCATTTGAAGAAAAAGGCAGGCGTTGAAAATGATATGCCAAATGAAATAGAACGCCCGTATATAGCGCAAACTTTAGCGTTTGATGTTATTTACGATGTTGAGGAAGCAAAGCGGGAATTAACATATTTGTTTGGTGTTATTGATATGTTTAATATGAGTGACGCGGAAAAAAAGAAATTCTTAGAAGAGATAATGCAATATTGGATTTTATCGGTGAAGGATGCTAAATGGTCTGGAGAACGAGAGAGAAGATATGTGATCTTTATGTATGATGACTATGATTATAGGGAAACAGAGATTGATGATACATTTTTAAAAGTGAAAACATCAATTTTTCTTACTCCTGATTTTATCATAGGAAAAAATCCTAGCAGATATGAGATCCTTTATCAACTAAATGCAAAAAGACATGCATTATATTCAAGAGAGTATATGTTATGCAAAAATTGTTTCCTTCAGGATTACGACCAGGCTAGAAAGATGCCTGAAAAATGTCCAGTTTGCGGTTCGGACAATGTAGAACTAATTATCGAAGAAGAGTAGTAATTATTGAGTAGTTCTACTCCGTTTCTACTACGATTACTGTACACATCTTGCAATATTTTGCTAAGATTTGCATTTTCTGTACAGAAATGACCGATACATAAAGAAGAATTAACACCGCGTAAAATGCTGCAAATGGCAGCAGAA
>ERZ773138.1920-NODE-1920-length-17490-cov-5.057700_pt1 | contig 17490 bp, 25 predicted proteins | sample MGYA00511114_ERZ773138 | MGnify/ENA primary metagenome ERZ773138 (study PRJEB29015, sample SAMEA2737805) | human gut metagenome | biome: human gut; feature: human-associated habitat; material: faeces | place: China | collected 2012 ...
AGATGGGACAGATCATGCGCTCTGTGGAGTCTGCCTTAGCTGTAGTTCAGACAAAAGTGGCTCCCTACTTGGAGGAGATCACCCGGGAGCGCATCTTGCGGGAGCATCATCCCCCCAGACACCGCAGGCCTCACCCCGCAGAGCCGATCGAGCTGCCGGCCGAAGACGATGTGTTGATGCCCTCCGAGGAGCATGCAATCACCTTACAGCTGCTGATGCCGGACAACTACAATCAGGCGTTTGTCCCGGCGTTAAGCTCCTCGATTCACAATTTTATTGTGGCAGCCGTGTTGGGGGAGTGGTTTGTCATCTCGCACCCCAATGAGGCAAAAGCCTACCTGCAATGGGCCGAGGGGGAGAGCGCCAACATCAAGGCCTGTTTGGAGAAGCGCATCAAGCCAATCCGGCGCCGGTTGAGCGTATTGTGAGAATATGCGGATGAATGTCTCTGACGGAGAAAATACGAGGGATAGAAATTTTATTCCATGTAAAACAGTTAAGGCTCCTTTATGGAGCCTTAACTGTTTTACACATTATTTTGAAGTTTTGCTTTTAATTGTTGTGCTTTCTGTTCCTCAGCATGTGCTGTTTCCCAGTCTGATTGAGCTTGTGCCTGTTCTCGGCGACAATTGGCCAGTTTCGTTTCAGCTGCCTCTATTCTTTTTTGTTGATTTGGGCCAATCTGATTTCTGACTCTTTCCAATGCCTCTTCTGCTTTATGGGTCTTTGCAATGATTTTATCTAATTTATTTTTGGCTGCCGCAGCTCGTGCTGTAGCCTTTGGTTCAGGAATCAGGTCATCTGGCTCAATCCCGATTATTACAATGGGAACGCTTGGGTTATTACGACCTTCTCGGATAACATTGGTTACTTCGTTTTCAAACCAGGAAACTCCTGTATCCATTCGGCGCATCATAGCATGTGTAGGGATAATTTCAATGCCTACATCTATTTCATCTCTAAGGAAGAAAAAGGTGTGTTTGACGTGCAAGTCGTAGGCAACGCTAAAGTATTTGCCAAATTGGACCTCTATGGCAACTCTCTCTTTGACAAAATCAACCTGATTATAGGTTGAAAATGCTTTATAACCTTTGCTGTTTATTGTTTGTTTTTGGACATTAGCGTCTTTTACTTGTACTATTTCTTTGGCCGTGGTGATGTCTCCAGTAACATAGTACTCTGTTTTCATCTCTTTCCAACCAAGGGCTTCAAGAATTCTTTTGAACTCGTTGTTAATAGCCACTTGATTGTATAATATCTCTCCGTTACGGGTTCTTTCCTTACTTGCCTTGATAAATTGGTTTGCATCAATGCTTTCAATAGCATGTAATAGTTGCTCCCATTCTGCTTTGCGATTGACAAGGAGGAATTCTAAGGCATTGAGATGGTTATAGATGTGTTCGTGCTTCATGTCAGTTGGAGGAATTTGATATGATGTCTCTAATGGATTTAGCTTCTGCCTTGAGTCTTTTTTGTTGTTCTTCTATGCCTTTCAAACGTATTTCAAGCCATTCAATAGGATATTTTGAAACACTATCTTTCCCAGTGGGAGTATATATGTTTTCGTATATAGAACGAGTTTTGAGTACATCCTTTTCGAGCAATTTTATTCGTTTAAGCCCTTCTTCTATGTATTCTTGAACTAACTCTGTTCCTTGAGCACGCCTGCCATTCTTGAGGGCTGCTATTAATGTGCTACCCACTCCAGCAAAGGGATCATACACAATATCATTTTTATTGGTTAATGCCAATACGCATCGCTCAACAAGTTCGACTGGGAATTGGCAAGGATGTATTGTCTTCTCAGGGTGGTTAGCTTTAACATTCGGTATATCCCAGATTTGAGCTTCCCAATCCTTATTCAGTCGATTTAATGTAGCCGTCCATAAGTCAGAGGGATTTTTCCCTTTCGGGTTTCCTGATAGCTTTCCTTTGTTTTCTCCTTTGAAACTTTTTTTACCTGGATATTTTGATGGTACTCGTACATCATCCAGGTTAAATGTATAGTTGTCTGACTTGGTAAACCATAATATTGATTCGTATCTTCCTGAGAATCTGTTTTTACATTGCAATCCGTGCTCAAAATGCCAGATAATCCGATTCCTCAAGATGAAGTTACAACTTTTGAACAGGTCGTAATAGTATATGTCAAGTGGATACACCTCTTTAGGCTCTTTGTCACTAACCCAATTACCAACCTCCCAGCAAACCGAACCATCGTCGGTAAGGACCCTATATATTTCCGATACAATGGGTCTCATTTCATTAAAGTATTGCTTTAATGATGTCTTTGTTTCATATTCCTTTCCAATATTGTAGGGCGGAGATGTGATAATCAATTTAATAGAGCTATCTGGTTGCATCTTTAAAAAAGAAAGTGCATCCATTTTCTCGTATGTGTAATTTAATATTTCCATTTATGTAGCGGATAAGCTGCGTAAAGTTAATAAATAATCCATTAGAACTCCAATATCCAATTTTTCTGTTTTAAGCCATAAAACGATGGATGTTTCATGTTACGTAAATTGAAATGTAGGTAATACCCAAGGAATTGGTTGGTAGGATTCGTGAATAATCATTGATACACTTACTGCGACGGATTTTGTCTAATTGTTTCTTGTTTAGAGATATCAGCTTATCGCAGTTTATTGGTAAACTTCTCTGTAGCCTCCAAGGTGGTGAGCGTTAAGGCCTCTTTGCGTTTCATCTCGATGACGAAGAGCAGTCGGAAAAATTTATATGGCGAACCATGCAGATAGCGTAAGAAGGCCCCGAGACCCGACTTGATTGGAGCATAATGTACCCCATCCCGTGAGGCGTAAATCACCGTGCTGATGTGGTGCGGGTTGAAATTCCCTCGATGGATCACCGTATGGATGGTTTTGAGGGTGTCAGGTGCCCCGAATTTCAGGGGGCGGGTGATCACCAATCCCTGGACTTCGGTCGGGTCATCGTCAGAGATCACCGCAGAGAGATCTGCCACCTCACCGGCACGATTGGTCAGGTAGGTTCTGGGAAAATCATTGACCATGGAGGTGTAGTCTGAGGTGATCATGGACCAGAGACCGGACAGCAGGTTGAAGAGATAGGCGTAGGGATACTCGGTATTGAAGATCAGAATCCTGGAGTTGGGGTAGTCGTAGGCCATCTGTGCTGAGGTGATGTAACTGCGAAAGGGGATGCAGGTCTTCAAGGCTTCAAAGAGCGGTTGGGATCCAGTCGCCTGGGCTATTTCGTCTATGGCGAACAGCTTTTGCAGATCGAACACGGGCCCATGTAGCCCCTCAGAGATACATCTAACGTTGCTCCCTTCGATAATCATCACCCCTTTGTCGGAGGTGAAGAGCACAGCCCCATCGGTTTGGAGGATGGATTTGGCGTTGTTGCACACATCCCGGGCGATGGTCTGTCGGGAGGAGTAGGAGCCGGTCTGACTCACCTCCATGGCCCATATCCCCTCTTTGGAAAAGACATAGAGCGGGAATTGGCCAAACTGTCCTTCTGAGAGGGCTTTGGTGGCAGAGGCGACAGCCAGAATCTCCGAGGAGCCGATGGTGTATATTTGGCCAGCCCGAAAGAGGAAAGGATTCGAGGACTCCGACACAAACAGCTGATTGGGGGTCGTGCTGGTCAACTCATCGTCTGAAGGTGGCTCTGGAACGGTGGTTGTCGGCTTGAGCTTCGACTCTATCGTATAGTAGAGCGGCTCGTAATAGTAGGCTCCATTCAGCGTGGTGTGCTCCTCTAACTCGAGGGTGGCCGCATAGTATTGCTCTGTTCCCGCATCTTCGACCTTTTGCAGAGTGATGATCATGCGGTAGGCTCTCGAATCGGGGTAGTAGAGGAACTGGATGTCGGGGCGCAGAGCGATCTCCTCTTGGCAGGAGTATCGGATGTGAGCCTGTTTTTCAGTGGTCTTGAGGTAAACGTCGATATATAGCGAGGTGACACTCCAGTATCGGTCTTCCAGGAAGTGGTGACGCCCTGCTGTCATTTGCCCCCAGCTGAAACCCTCAAAAAACGTCTGTGTTACATTGGCTATGTGGAGCCGGGCGTTGTAGAGGTAGCTTACCTCCGAGGATAGGCGGTGGTGACTCCGGTACTCATCCTCCATCAGCTCCTGCTGCTCGATGGTCGAGAGAACACTTTCGGCGAAATATTCGTTAAAAGGGATATCCTCCTCTTGGTCTGTCATGCCGATCTCTTTGGGAGAGGAGACCTCGTAGTCATCTCCGAAGTCGGAGAACTTGCCCGATGAGGGGATCGAATAGACTTTGTAGAACTGGCCGCAGGTGTAGATCTCCTCATCGACATCTTTGCGATCTTTGGAGGGGAGATCGATATATACGCGGTTGGTTGAAGGAAAATATGTGGTGCGTTCGATGGCATCGCTCTGCATGTAGGTGTAGATCGGAGCGCTCATAAAGAAATCGACGCTCTGGACCACATCACTCCAATCGGAGTTGAATCCCGGCCAGTGCATCAGGATGGAATAGCCATTGATGGTGAGTCGTGCTTTGTTGGCTGCGGTCAGATAACACGACACGATATTGTCATATTCGCTGAGGCCCTCCGCGGGGTCCACATTGGGGCTGCTTCCCAAGGTTGAAGAGTGGCAGAACAGCAGAATGGGGGCGGAATGGCGGGTGAGTGAGCCGTCGTACAGCCGGAGCGCATGACGGATAAAGGCCGGAAAACAGTAATATCCAGCTTTGCGGTAGGCGGCTAATGCGGGATTGATCCCGGCCATGACATATTGGGTCACCTTGTTCTGCTGTTCCTCATCCAATGAGGTGCTTTTGTCGGTTGGCAGATCACACGGCAGCTCAATCTCTAAAGTGCTCCGAATGGCGGAGGAGCTTCCGCTCTGCCTGTCGCGTATCTCTTGCGGGGTGATGGGGTTGTTGTTTTCGTCCCATTCGAATTGACGGAAGCGTGTCTGAAACTGAATATCCAACAGCGGCGGTTGCTCACCCAACACCTTGTATTGCCCCTCTTTGAACAGGACGTAGAGCAACGGATGATCCGACAGCAGAATCAGGGTGTTGCCCAATACCTCAATTTTGGAGAGGGAGGATACCCCCTCCGTGATGGGGTGGCGCTCGCCCATTGCGGTCTCCTCTTTTGTTTGCCAGTAGAGGGTTCCGTTGTCGAGGCTCAGGTAGTTCTCATAGCCTGATCCCCGGTGCACACATACCAATCGCCCCTGAATATCCATGATTTTTTTGGGGTGCACAAAGGGACGGAGCTCCCCATTTTCGATTGAGAGATCGATCAGTGCGGCGGAGTCACCCTCCTGGCAGGCGTAATCACTGGGGACATTGCTGAGCCCCTCATATCTGAGTTCAAATGCCATCGGTTTGGATATTGATCGGTTCGATGCGGTAGAGCGTGGATCCGGCACGGTGCTGTTTGGTGACGGCAAAACGGCCAGTCGGGGTGTCGATTCCCATGACATAAAACATCATATTGACCGTGGGAATTAGGCTGATAAATCCGTAGCTGTCCAAACGGGCGTTGTAGCAGACAAGGCCACATTCCGTCCGTCGGGCAAATTTGGTGGAGACCCGTTTCAGCCCAAAGAGGCGGCTCCCCTTGTAACGGAAGATCAGAATCCGGGCTGGCGTGTGGGCGTCGATCTGCAGCTCGTGGCACAGATCGGGAGACAACGTAATGCTGTTGTCTCCGCAATCGGCCTCTATGTAAAGGTGTTTGCTCTTGCTCATCGGCACTAAAGATAACGGTACGGTAGCGGGCAGCGGTGCATCTGTTAATTCAGTGCTCGAGGCTGTAGCCTGCGGCGGGTCCGAAACGTGATGCGTCCCACATATTCGACGCTTCTGTTTCCGGTCAGGGACTGGCGGTGTTGGCGCGCAGCCGTAAGTGTGGGGAAGATGGTTGAACAGATATAATCACACTCCCCGTCATTGATAATGTTCAGGTAGTATTTGTGCCCAAGGAGCAAGTTGATCAGTTTTTTCATGGTTGTTGCTTGGTTAATTGGTGGTTGATTTGGTCAATGAGACGTTGGTAAAACAGGTCCGAAAACATCATATCTTCATGCTTGCGCAGCAGGTAGGGGACCAAATAGCGGCTTCGATTCAGGGCCTGAGCGATAAGAGCGCAGGGATAGCCCCGTTCGTGCAGAAAATGGCATACGGCAGTTTTTGCCAACGTCTGCAGGGTGGAGGAGCGCCGTTTGGCCAGCAGCTCCACGTAGCCAATGCCTGTTGTCTGGTCGATGGCTTCGGTGATCGCTCGCAGGTCGCTTTGCAGCATGAGGTTTACTCCCATACCAATTCGTAGTTTTTGAAATCGATGCTGATGTGGTATGCAGAGAGGACGTCCGATCCGATCAGCCCTTTGATATTTCGGCCGGCGGCCCTTCGTAGGGAGGTCATATCCTGCACCGAGAAGCGCGCAGAGTAGGGGATGCTGTCTAACTGAAAGGGGATGCGGCCGGTCAGCTTCTGCGGGATGGAGGCGCCGTTCACGCCGATGATCTCCACCTCGGAGTCGGCGTAATAGATGCCGGCGTCGTCACAGAACGTTTTGTCGAGCATCGAGACCGAGGCCCCGGTGTCGATCAGAAAGAGCTCGCGTTGGCCGTTGATGGTGGCATAGACAAAGGGGACCCGATCAAAGATGATCTTCCCGGGACGGTGCTTGGCTTCGTTGCAGGCAAAGAAGGCCATAACGAACAGCAACCCCGTGCAAAGGAGCACAGTGAGGTACTGCAAAAGGGTGAGGTTTCGGTTTTTCATGGTTTTAGGGGTTTGTTTTAGCGTTGTGGTAGGTTGAATAGCAGGGCTTGGATCCGCACCTTGGCATCCTCAGTGGCCAAAGCCCTGTTGAAGAGCAGCTCAATGGTTTCGCGCAGCCACTCTGAATCTTCGAAAAAGTCGTCAAATGCCCTGTCGCTTTTCATCACAGCGACATCTCGGGAGATTCTCGAGGCCCTATCTCGGAAGTTCTGTGCAGCTTTGAACAGCTCATTGAACCGATATTTGGATTCGTGCCGGAGGTCGGTACCGCCGCTTTGCATCTGCTCGCAGAGATCAAACATGATCTGATAGATCACATCCGCAAGCAGATAGGCCAAAGCGGTCATCTCTTTTTGTTTCTCGGTGATGGGCGGTTCGCTATGGCGCACGGGGAGGTTGTCGGGAAGTCTTCTTTCTCGTTGTGATCGCTCCCGTTCGGCCTGCTGGGCCATGTAGAGGGCAAAATGTTTGGCAATGGGTGGCAGCTTCTCTTTCATACGTTACAGGGTATTTGAGGGTTCGGCTTGGGCCTGCTGGGCCAGCTCGCGAAAAGCCTGATCGGTGGCGTAGTCGTTTCGATACATTTGGATGCAGTTGTAGATGGTGGATCGATCCCGATGGATCACCTCTCCAATCTCACCATTGCGAAATCGCTGCTCCGCGAGCTCGTGACAGAGGATGTTGCGGGCATAAACGATGGCCATGTGCCGATTTTTGGCCCGTATCTCTTCGATGGTTACTCCCGTTGCAGCTGTCACCCGGGAGATGGTGTTGTCAATGATTGTTTTTCTGGGATTTATCATCTCTGTTCTTGACTGTTTGAAAACTTTTTGTTTCACGGATCACAAGCCGAATAGCCTGACGAATCTCTCCATCCGGTAGGCTCTTGACATAGTTTGTCAGCAGGTCGATAGCATTTTTTACTTTCATGATCTTTTCAGCTCCTTCAATAGTGTCCTGCACTCGGTTTGGTTTTTAGGTGTTTCTATGATGGGCGACTCTCCGGCCGTTGAAAACCGCCATTTGAGCATCTTAATTCTCATGTCTCCCTGCTGGGTGTGGTAGCCCTTGGTGTCGATGATGAGGTTGTGATCCGGCAGCCAAAAATCGACGGTGTAGGTGATCGGCCGGATAGCTGCCCCATTATACCGGAACCCCGGTTGCAGGGTGTAGCGCTTCTGCCGCTCGAAACGGATGCCGGCCATTTTCAGCAGATCGTACATAAACAGCTCTAAGCGGCTGTCGAATCGTATCCCGTCTTGTTCCACCTTGCGGGCGTTTTTGATCTTGCGGTTTTCCGGCAGCAGCGTGTGACGCATCTTGCGAAACTCAGCTAAGGACATCGGCCTATTTTTGTCTTTGTCGCTTTTCATATTTTGATTTTTCGATTTCGTAATATCCTCGTCCTGCTTCCAACGGGATGCGGACAAACTCTTTTCCGACTCGTTCGGCCTTGATTTTGGCCAGCAGCTCGATGGCCTTGTCTCTCCAGGGCGAGGGGTCGTTGTGGATGTAATCCTCTTTTTCGGTCATGGGTGGTTGTTTTGATTGTTATAAAGTGTTGAAATAGCTGTCGTTGATGGTCCGTCCTCCGGTGATCCGCTCGGCCTTGTAGAGCAGGACGCAGATTGGATAGATCGCTGAGGGTGGCAGCTTTATACGAGGGGCCAGCTCCCGGATCAGTAAGACACTTGCGGGGTAGCATTTGGCCTCTCGCTTCTGCTGTTCGATGGTTCGGATGGCCTCATAGACCTGTTCAAAAAGGGACATCACGTTTGGGAGTATTGTCGTAGAGCGTGTAGTCGGTTATCAATGTCAGGGAGGGGTTGTACCGGAAGGGGATCTCTTCGGTGCCTCCGTTTCGTTGTTTGGCGATGTTCAGGATTCCGAACCCGTTTGTGGAGATTGAGCCGTTGTCTGTGGGCCACTCCCGGATTCCGTAGTAGGCGGGTCTGAAGATGAACCCCACCACATCGGCATCCTGCTCGATGGCACCGGACTCCCGCAGGTCGGACAGCAGAGGCATCTTGGCGGCTCCGGCCCTCTCCTCGCATTTACGGGAGAGCTGCGAGAGGAGCACCACCGGCACCTCCAACTCCTTGGCGATGATCTTGGCCTGACGGCTGGCCTGGGCGATCTCCTGCTCCCGGTTTCGGGTGCGATCTGCGGATGCGGTATCCGCTAATTGGAGGTAGTCGATGAAGATGATCCCGCAGCGGCCCCGTTTGGCCATGATTTTGGCGTGGGATCGGATGTACCGCATCGATACGACGGGGTTGTCATCGATGTAGATGGGTAGCTGCCCAACTATCTGGGCGGCCCGCTCAATCTCCGCCCAGTCCTGCCGGTCCAACTTTCCGGAGCGGTAGCTGTCCAACGAGACCTGGCATTCGGTGAAGAGGAGCCGGTCAGCGATGGAGGTGCCGCTCATTTCGAGGGAGTAGATGCAGGGCGGGTATCCGGCTTGTGCGGCTGCTTTGGCGCTGGCGAGCATGAAGGCTGTTTTGCCCATTCCGGGGCGGGCCGCCAGGACGATGAGCTGCCCGGCATGCCATCCGGCTGTCAGCTCGTCCAACCGGGCCAGCCCGGTGGGCACCCCTGGGGTGATCCCCTGTCGTTGCATCTGCTGACGGGCCTTGGCCTGTTGCAGGGCCGCATCGAGCAGCTTGCCGATAGGTTGTGCCCCCTTCGATCCGATGGCAGCCATGGCAATTTTGTCCATCCCCTCGTTGAACTTTTGCAGGGTTGTGGCCACATCTTCGTTGTGTTGGATGCCATTCAGCACCTTTGTGGTCAGGACGATCATCTGCCGGGCGAGGTGCTTCTCGCGGATGATCTGCGCATGGCTGACCACGCCAGCCCCCGATCCGACCATGGCGGTGCAGGCGGTCAGCGTTGCCGGGATGTTGATGCCGGCGAGCGTTTTGTTGCCTTTGCACCGTTGGGAGAGGGTGAACAGGTCGATCTGCTCGTTGTGGTCATACATCGAGAGGATGTTTCGGAATATCTCGGCATTTGCCTCGTTGAAGAAGCACTCCGGTGAGAGGATGTTGGCTACCTCGGGCAGGTATCCCGGCTCCATGACCAAGGCACCGATAACGGCCTTCTCCAGGTTTTCGGCCTGCGGTATGTTGATCTCTGGAGTCATAGACGGATAGCTTTGGGTTGATAGGTGGGTTGGTTTTCAGGTTTTAGGGGGTGGTTCTTCTCCCAGGTTCGGACGGCGGCCCGCCAATCTTTCATCCTGTTTTTGCCGATCATCCAATCTTTGGCGGTGTAGAAGTTTACAAATATCTCGGCATCGACTCCGTTGTTGCGTTGGGAGCAGTAGTCGGCCACCTCGGCGACGGTAGGAGCCTGAAATCGGGCCGCCGGGGCCCGCTGCCGGATAGCCCGGGGTCCATTGCCGGCCGGCGGGGAAGCTGTTTCGCAAGCAGGTTCAGCGGATATATGCGGGCAGTGCTCCAGATCGCTCTCTCCCGCGAGGGTGCTTGCACCCGAAGCGGACTCCTCCCCCCAAGAGGGGGATATAGGGGGTATTATCTTTACTTTACTTTCTTTTATAGCATTGCCTTCGCATTGCGATTGCATTGCCTTCGCATCATTTGATTCGTGCAAAGGCACAGCCTCCGCAGAGGTGCTCTCCGCGTTTTGTATTTTTCTCCATCTCTTGTTTGCTGATTCTCTGGCTTTTGTGCTTTTGGCGTCCTTTTGCTGCATCCGATACATAAAGCCTTCAGAGTAGAATCGCTTACCATCTTCGGTAAAAGAAAATAACCTGAAGTCCTCGATGACCGCTTTGAGCTTGGCGGCATCGACACGAAGATCAAAGGCTAACAGATTGTAATCTTTGATACTCGTGTAGTCCGGCTCTTCCCGTAAACGTTCCAACAGCATGAAGTAGATTCCGTACCCTTCCGCACCCATTTTCATGCGTAGGGCGATCAACTTGTCAGAGTTTCGTGCATTACTGTCGTGAGAGAAATATGAAGCCATATTACAGAATTCCGATGTTTAGTTTTTTGCCGATCTGCGCTCGGCGGCGTTGAAGACGGGAGAGCTCCTTGAGTAGTTCGGGGTACTCTGCTGTCGGGCGTTTGAGCTGTCGGATTAGTTCTCGTTCCTGCTCCAACAGCTGCTCGAATCGGTCGTGAGGATCATCTTTGTTGTTCATGCCTATGTTGCTTTTGCGTTAATATCCGGTTCTGAGCAGCCGCATCTGCTCACGTTCGTAGGCCAGCAGCGATCGGGTGTGGTCTGCTTGATGGGTGCATGTGGCATTGATGCGGTCAATCCAATCCACCAGGAAGCTCTCCTCGGCAGCCAGGCTATCGACCAATACATTTTGCGCTTTGGCCGAGAGGTGCCCCTCTCGGGCGATCTTGACAATCGTTTGGGCAATCTCCTGGCTCCGTTTTCGGTTGAGCAGCTCTTTGGCCTGGGCGAGCATCTCGCCGCTGCGGGCCATATAGACCTGAAGCGTGCGGATGCGTTCATTGATCTGGACCGGGTCAGCGGGGCAGAGCTCTTCGAGGTAACGCTGCATGGTCGTCGCCTCAGCACGTAACTGTTCCGTAGTTGCCATATTCGGATAGTTTAAGACGGTCAGGATAGATCAGATTCTTGGGCTTTGGGTTGGGATTCTCGAGGTCCCAAATGGCCCGCAGGTGTCTGAATGAGGCAAAGTGCTCCATGCATTTGGTGACCGGGATCAGCTGCCAGCCGGCTCCCTGTATTTTGTTGCCTTTGCCCTCGGTGCGTGTTTTGGCGTTCAGGTGGAGAATGCCGGTGCGATCGACATGCAACTGGCCCCGGTTGATCTCGTTGAACATGACGGTGTAGGTGGCCGCCTGAATCAGATGCGTTTTGTGTACATAGTTCGAGGTCTTCAGGTCAATGAGCCACACCTTCCCGTTAAGGCGGCAGACCATATCCACCGTTCCGGCAATCTGGTATTTGTCGCAGATCAGCGTAAATTCGGAGCTGATGATCTCTGGCTGGAACCGTTTGTAAAAGGCGATGAACCGGCAGATCATCTGCCACTCCTTGAGCGAGTAGCGGGAGTCATCCCAAAATAGCTCGGCCCCCTGCTGGAGCTTGTCGATCGCTTCGTGTACCTTCGATCCGGTATCTGCTGCCGCCTCGACAATCGTGTCGGCCTCAGTGCCGTTGCGTTTGAGCCATTCGTTGAACTCCTTGCCTTTGGGATATACATCCAGTACGGTGGTGACCGACGGGTAGAAGCGGCCCGATTCAGTTTCGTAAAACCGCTCGTCACAGAAGGTGATCTGACGAGCCGTCGGGTTGTGAAATAGTCGTCCCATGGTTTTACGCTTTTCAGGTTAGAAGGGCAGGTCATCTTCGGTAGGAACCGGCGTGCCATCCGAGAAGGTTTGCGGCTGTGCCACCGTGGGCCGTGCAGCAGGCTGTGTATAAGCTCTGCGCGTGCGGGCACCGTGATATGGATCGAGTTCGTTGGGTTGGGCGTTAGGGGTAGCTTGTGCAGCCCGTGCCGCCTCCACCTGTCGTTCATGCTCCCGGGCCATGTAGTCGGCCATATCCTCCTCTTCGGAGAGGGGCTCCTCAGTGGGTAGTTCCCCAAGCCGTTGCCGGTTGGCCTGAGCGATGCGTGGCGAGATCACCTCCTCGACCTGTTTGACGAAAAAGTCGAGAATGGCCGAGTCATCGTAGGTGGTGTTACCGCGCGAGTCGATATGTTTTCTCAGTTCGGGCAGCCCGTTGGGGTGCTCCTGGGTGTAGTACCACTCCACATTCACGTTGTCCTGTGAGAGGTAGAGGGTAGCCCGCTTTTTGTCGTCCACGATCTTGACATATGGCGAGAAGGTGATCTTTTTGCTGAAATCCACGTTGGGCAGCGACTTCATCAGTGAACGGGCATATCCGCTCGACTCCCGAATTTGCAGGATGTAGGTATCCTTGCCATCGACAATGGTCAGCATCCAGTTGTACATACGTTCGTTGAATCGGTCCGGGCGGTTTTCGATCTGGGTCAGGTAGCCGCTGATGGATCGGTAGTATTTGATCCAGGATACCTTGCCGCTCTCTTTGCTGGTGACCATGACGGCCCCTGGGGTTCCCTCTTTGACGCGTAACGATATCTTCCCGTCACTGATGCCGATGTAGGTAGCTGATGTTCCTTCGTTCAATCCCATGATTATTGCATTTTGTGGCCTCTGACAGCTTCGGCCCTTGCTATGTGAATCATTATGTGTTAAAACAGTTGTTCTATTTCCGGCTCCCCGAATCCCGCTATGCGGGTCCCTTTCGCGGGCAGTGGCGAATCGATGTAGTAGGTTTTGTATCGAGCTACGGTTCGACCCTCCCGATCCTTTCGGATATTCCAGAAGTCTTTGATCTCAAGCCCTTCGTCTCTGAGCCGAGAGATGATCTTTCTGAAATCGACGGTGCTGGCCAATCGGTTGCCCTGGGCCGTAGTGAGACGGATCCCGGCCAGAAGGGCCGCTTTGATCCGTTGTTTAGGTGCATCGAGCGTATTCATGTTTTTATCGTTTATTTTGTGGGGAGGGCAGGAGTCGAACCTGCACGGGCCGGTCATCCCCAAATCCCGGCAGGCCTCACGGATGGCCGGGCAAACAACCAAATACTAACTTGTCTGTTCTGCTGCTTTACGGCGCAGCGGTCCGTTAATTGATGTGCTGGTTGATGTATTGTGCCAGTAGCAAATTGGTGGTATCATTGGGTACCTCCTCGCCATCGATGTAGGTCACTAACTTGGCGTATGGCAGATGGTATTCGACCTCTTGATAAACCTTGTCGGCGCAATTTGAGTCGTAGTACTCTGTGATGGTTGGATATGCCACAAACAACAGATTTGCGTCGAGTCCATGACCTATGATTTCAATGCCGAATTGGGATTCGTCAATCTCTTTGCACTCGCTCTCCAACCGTTCGTCCACCTTTTCGACGATGAATCGCAGCTGTTCGTCGGTGATATGCATTAGTTGTTGGTACATGGTTACTCTTTTTTTGTTTTAGGCATCTCACATTTGGTTAGCCTATACAGCGAAGCACTCGCTAACACAACACCGGCGATATTGACTAAAATTGCCGGGGATGAAAGGTCGGGCTTTGTGGCGGTGGCGAGAATGATCCCAACGCCAAACCCGATCATGCACAGAAGAGGTTTCATCGTGTTTTCAGGTTAATGGTTAGTAACCGTTCTTCGGCCTGTTTGAGGGCCATCAGCTCAAATCGGCTGTATATCACAGGCGAGTTGACAGCAGGACCTTTTCGGTGCCCTTTGATGTTTCCTTGCTTGATTTGCCGGTCGACCCATCTGCGGCCAAATTTTTCATAGGCCTGTCGTGTGGTTAGTTCATCTGAGATAGGAGCCGACTCTTTGGTAATGGCCAACACTGCTAGTTGAGCCATTTCCATCATCTCTTGTTTGAGCGTAAATAGATCAATAAGATGAGCCATAATCGGAAGTATTTAGTGAACAAGGAAGTTGAACCTATGCCGTGCGAGAGATGGTGATGACGTTTTTGTCAGTGTCGGATTTGATATCAAAATCCCATCCCTCTTTTCGGAGTAGGCTTCGAGCACTTTGGACTCCCTGATAAGCTCTACCCTGCATTTCAAAAGATTTAGTTTCGCCAACGATGAAACTTCGCAAGGTGCCTATGTAATCTGCCTTGGTTTTGAATTTGCTGATTGCATTTTTGGTCGTTTTCATAGTGTATGTTATTGGTTTTCAGAAAAATAATTCTCCTCCAAATTATTTTTTATTTTTCTTTGCATTTGTCAATGCAAAGAAAAATTCCACCTAAACGACCTTTTTATATATGCTTAAGCGTGAGTGTTTTGCAGCCGGAAGTGCTGCGTTTTGATATTTTTATTAATTTTAATGGTGTTGTGTAATAGACAGGCATGTTTTGCCGGTTACCATTGGATTAAAACTGTAGGAAGAGTGTTTCTTGTTGGAACGAGAAGAGGCAATACCTGCACAAAAAACATCATGATATTCCGCCTCATTGTGATCACGCAACGAAATGCGAAGATGGTTCAAGAAAAGGCGAATTTTGTTACCAAAATTTTGAATTTCGATGAGAGAGGAAGTTAGATGCGACGTTGTGGAATTAAACAGAATATTTTGTGATCCAAATATTGATCTGTATTGCTCATTGTGGAAGAAGTGGTGCAATGGTTTTGTTTCTTATCCCGTCAACTTAGCAACCCTGTAATAACCACTCATTCCCAATAAGTGTTTATATCGAATGTATAAAGCCATCCTAAAGAGGATGGCTTTTTTTGTTGGTAAAATCAGATGGGTTGTTTGGGTTATTTTTCGTGAAAAAATGTATTACAATTTTTTATTGGTATAATATTTGTATATGTTTTAATCCAAGATATTTATGATCGTAAAGTCTTGCTTTGTAGAGGATCATGAAATTGTAATGTTGCAATGTGATTCCATTTAATAGGGCAAAGTCAAGTAAGTTACAACCTTATTGCCAGTATGCTGTGCAAATAGGGTTGCAACTTGTTTTTTATATAAACTTATCACGATGAAAACATTATTGTTCTCTTTAATGCTGTTGTTGGCGGTCCCATTTTCAACAAATTGTCAATCAGAACGAGTTTATATCTGTACGGGTTCAAGTTCCAAAGCGTACCATCGGACGTCTTATTGTCGAGGTTTGAATAATTGCCGAGCATCGGTTAAAGAGGTCTCAAAATCCACTGCTGTGCAAATGGGTCGGGTGCCATGTAAAATCTGTTATTGATATAGTGGGTATGCGACGACTCTTTTTGTTATTTTGTTTGTGCTTGACGTGTAGCATGGTACAGGCCGAAGAGTATTTCATCAAAAACCTTTATGTTTCTACCTATCCCAAGTATGGTACCAAGGTTCTTACTTCCCAAGGCGAGGTGACGGACTGTACGGAGATTTTGTCTCTCACGCAGGTGGAGGAGGGGACGTATGAAGCTACCATCACCAGGAAGGCATCCAATATTTATAAAATTGACCATACCGATTATTACATTGAGACGGAGTTCTGTTATGAATATTGTTACTCCACGGAGGTGATAATCAAAATCGTAAATTCTGGGAAATACTCTTTCGGAAAATTGATCTTTTTGGATTGATAGGTCAAAGAGCCTTGTCGCTTGATTGTTCTGGTTTTGTGAACTACAAATTTGAGTCTTGTGCCACTGAAATACACATATTACTCATTGTTTGGCATTGCAGAGGATGCTTCGTTGGAGGAGATAAAAGCAGCCTATCGGCGGCTTGCATTTCAGTACCATCCTGACCGAAATGGGGATACGGAAGAGAGTCGTCGGACGATCTTGGTGATCCAGAAAATATATTCGGTGTTGTCGGACCCGGAAAAGCGACGCCAGTATGATAGCCGGTTGGCTGCCGAAAGGGCCCAGGCCAATCGACCCGTTTATACCGCTACGGTTAACTCCGAGCAGTCAGATGACGAGGAGGAGAGTCCGAGTGCAGCCAGAATGAATCAGCGTGTAAAAATTCTCTTTTTTGCTGTGTTGGCCGCACTTATCCTGGGAGCTATATTTCACGAGCCGGATCAGAAAACATCTTATTCTTCACCTGCAACCAGTTCTTCACCTGCAGCTGCTACAGAAACCGAGCCGACGGAGGCAGTACCGGAGAAGAAAAATGTTGCTTTACCTACGGGGACTGAACCTTACACTTCAGTATATGGGGAGGGTATTTACGACCAAAATTCGCTCAGTGAGTTAACCATTCACAATGGCAATGATACGGATGCTGTAGTTATGCTGTACAATGTTCGTAAGCAGCAGGTCGATCGCCATGTGTATGTGCAGGCTCACTCCTCCTATACGATGAAACAGCTTCCGGCCGGATGGTATGATCTGAAGATCCGTTTTGGGCAGGACTGGAATCCTGATTATGATAACGGTATTGGACACCCACGAGGTGGTTTTAATTGGCGGGAGAGCTTCAGCCATTTGGATCCGTCGGACTATTTGGATACCGCTCCAGAGTATCAATCGGATGGGGTTGCTTACCCCACCTATTCGATCACGTTGCACCAAGTTAAGCATGGTAATTTGCAGACCGTATCGTTGAATCAGAACGACTTCTTTTCCGAATAATTGGTACAGCAATGAAGTACCCCTTTCTCCAACAGTTATTGATTTATGGTTGTGTGGTTGTCGGGACTATTTTGTGCATGCTGCTTGCCTCGACGATCTGTGTGGTCTCACACATTACGGTGGGACAACGTGGCATTATTGCCGGGACCGGAATTGCGGCATTCTTGGGCATCTCTCGTTGGATGAAGGCCCTGTTGCATAAACGCAACCGATAGTTGCCCTCTCGATCATAAACCAGGTGGGCATGGTTGACGTGAAACGGCGCTTTTGTGATGCGGTTGTGATCGTTACTTTTTGTTGAGAGCTTATGCTTTTTTCTCGATCTGTTGGAGCGGACTCCAGTCGAATAGTTTGAGAACCTTCTCATTGGCTTGCCATAGCACCGACCAGTCCCGATCGATGTAGATATCGGTTACCTTCATGTTTTTATCGACGTGGTTCAGCATCTCGTGAACGATCTGTTTGTCGATTCCCACGGCAGCCGAGTAGGCGATTGTAGCCATTGAGTGGCGGGCTGCATAAAAGGTCAGATTTTCCAAACCGATGGCCTGAGCTACCTCTTTCATGCCGTGATTTAAGGCTCGATTAAATTCCA